>OGDF01000038.1_pt1 | contig 176642 bp, 162 predicted proteins | sample 1570141 | NCBI WGS metagenome assembly OGDF01 (sample SAMEA4370581, study PRJEB24528) | human gut metagenome | reverse complement strand
TGCTTCTATTTCTTTTAGTTTTGTCTTTCCATCACTTGTATAAATTGCTGTTGCACTTCTTATTGTTCCTTTTTCTTGACCATTTTCATCTACATCTTTCATATTCTTTCCATATGTATATTTTATTACATAATTTCCAGCTGTCAATCCTTCAAATTTATATTCTCCTTTTTCGTTTGTATATGTTCTAGCTAATACTTTTGATGTTTCTCCTTGGGTTGTTTTATTCTCTTGATATAGTTTGGCTACATCATATTCTTGTCTTCCATTTTCTCCTGTTCTTGCTGTATCTGAATCATATTGACCATTTTCCATTGGTACACTTAGTAATTCTACTAATACATTTGCCATTACATTTTCATTATTATATATTCCGTCTCCAACTCTTTCATATATATTGTTTCCGCTAATTTTTATTGGCGTACTTTCTTTTGGACTATCTTCATATACTATTCCTGATAATTCTGTTTGTGTTCCCTTTGATAATTTGAATGTTGGGGCTATTGTTGTATCATTTTCAAATGTATCTGTTACAAATGTATTATCTGTATCTATTTGTACTTTTTCATTTCTTGAAGCTGAATTTTTGTCTATACTTGCATATGCAGTCATTTGTTGTGTATACGTTGAATATTTGCTAACTTCAGCCATCATATCAAATTTAATTCCTACTGGATTATTTAATATTCTTGCTATTGTATCAGCATATACTCTAAATGTTACTTCTAGTACTTCTTTCTTTCCTGCTGATATTTTTTTATCTTCTAGTTTTTCTAAATTAATTACAGCTTCTTTTAAGTTTTCAGTACCTCCATATACAGTATTAGCTACAATTTCTTGTTCTGAAACTTCTTGCGTTGTTCCTGAATTTTCATATCCATATGATATTAAGTTTAATTCATTATCATAATCTAATGTTAATTCTTTTATTTTTGCTATTAATGAGTTTGATTTATTTTGTAAATATATCTTATATGTTATATCTGCATATAAGTTTGGTGTTCCTTCTGGTGTTGCACTATATGATATTGATGATTCATGTAATTGTCTTTCATAATATTTTCCTTTTAATGCTTTTAATTTAGCATCTACTTGTTCTACATTATTAGCATCTACATTCATATCATTATCACTTATTAATGTTCCATACTTATATATATGGTTGTATCCATTTACATTTAATATAAATCTTGCTACATCACTATCTATTGCAACATCAACTTGTTCTCTTGCATATAATCCTAAATTTACATTTTTAATTTCTTTATCTTTATATACTTGATTATTAACATCCCAATCAAATAAATCTTCTAATTTATATCTATATGACGCTTCATCTACTTTTGTATCTGCTGTTATATGATATATATCATATCCGTATGCTTCAAAATCTCCTGTTTTTCCACTTACACTTGTTCCTTCATATATAGACTTATCTCCATATATTATTGATGATTGATATTTTTGATTTGTTCTGTAATATAATGTTCCTGTTTCTGAATTTGCTTCATTTAATGCTTTTCCTGTTGAATTTCCATTATCATCTTTTATTGTATTTGAAGCAATTGTTGTAAATTTATTATTATAATTTTGTCTGTTGTTATTTCCTTCAATAGCTTTTGAACCATTTGCAACATCTGTATGTAAATTTACATTTGTATATTTCATACCATTATATTCAAATTCAACATGATATTTGTCCAAATCAGCTACTGTTAATGTGTCTTTTGTATATGATAAATCTGCATTTCTTCTTCCAAATGAATAGTGTCCATTTGAATCAGTCCATGTTTCACCTACAAGTTCATTATCCTTGTATAATCTAACTTTTATTCCTTGTAATAATTTATCATGATCATCATAATCATTGTCTTTGTATAAATCATTTCTTGCATTATCTTTTCCGTTTAGTCCATCTTCCCAAACATTTCCTGACAATTTTAATTTTGTTATAATATTGTTAAGTCTAACATCCATTGATGTTACATAACTTCCAACTTCAACTTGGAATGATTTATAACTTCCATCTTCTTCATATATGTCATAACCAAATGCTGAACCTATTTCGTATATTGTATATGTTTTATTTTGATCTACTTCAACATATTCTCCAACTCCAAAATCTTCTGCATATCCTGGTATTCTAAATCTAAATTGTGATATATAACTTGTGTCTTTTTTCTCCCACAATTCTTCATTTGTGTCAGCATCCATTTTCCAAATTACTAATTTTGTTTTATTAGATGTTGGAGGTGGTGGATTATCTGGTGGGTTATCTGGTGGTGTATATGTTGGTGGTTTATCTAAATCTACATCCGGAACACTTCCTTCTGGTAAATCTTTACTTGATTGACTTCCTCCTAATGATGCTTTCATTGTTTGAACATCTCTACCACAATAAGATTCTGTTGGTTTATATGTTACATCATATGACCAAGTTGCATTTCCATTTGCATCTGTTGTTAATTTTAGATCTGATTGAGATCTTACATAACTTAGATCTTTCTTTGCTGTTTGTGCCTTTCCTGGACTTCCACAATATGCTACTGAATTTCCATTTTCATCAAGATATCTTCTATAATGTATTTTTCCTTTTTCATCTGTATATTGTGAACTTGGATCACCTCTAAATGTTTTATTTTCAGGATATTTATTTTGTATGTCTGCAAGTTGATTTTGTAATCCTTTTAAAGCATTATAATCCAAATTACTCATATCACCAGATATATTAGCACCTTTGAAAGCACTTGATCCTTGAAGTGTTTGATTTATTTGATTTCTTTGTTCTTCGCATTTTTGATTATATCTATTTAATGCATCTTCATAACTTGTAACACCAGAGAAATCTATTCCTGGATAATTTTCACTTAATATTCCTCTCTTTGCTTCATCTAATGCTTTTTCAACATCTTCTGTTGAAGTTAATCCTGATGGAATTGATTTACCATATTGAGCAAGTTGAGCATTTACATAGTCTGTTTGTACTTGTGCTTTTGCTCTTTCTTGACATTCTTCTAATGAATTACATCCATCATAGTTAGCTCCTGGATATTGTGATTTTAATTCATCCATCCATATTTTTTCTTGCTCTTCTTTTGATAATCCTGGTTGTTGATCACTGTAGTTTACATCTGGTTCTTTATCACCAGTGTTTATATCACTTCCTGTACCATTTCCAGAAGCACCTCCGCTGTTTCCGCCTCCATTTCCTGAAACAGCATCCTTTAAATCATTCCAAGCATTTCCTAGATCTTCTTTAAAGTCATCCAAACTATATGCATCACTATAAACAATTAATTTTTGACCAATTATAATAACTGCAAAAAATAGTAATAATATTACAGTCATATTATTTATTAATTTATTATTTTTCTTTAAAACTTTTAAGATAATATAAACACTTATCAATGCTAATAAAATTATCAAAATAGTTCTAAATATAATTTGTTCACCTGTTGCAACTTGAATTAATACTTCTGTTTTATCTGTATTATTTTCTAAATTTTTTTCTGTTATATGTCTTGAATTATCTGTTGTTCCTATACTTGAAATATTAGTTATTGTTCCAATAGAATCTTCTGTTAATGTTTTTGACAATATTACTGTAAGTTCAATAGATTCTCCTGGTTGTATATCTTTATTAACCATACTTGTATTTGATATTTTATATTGTTCTGTTCTATACCATCCTTCATTTAATTCTGAATGGAATTCCAATTTTGAAGGTATTTCATCTATTACATCATATACTCTTCCAGCTAATTCGCCTTCATTTGTTACCTTTATTTTATATTCAACAACAATTGTAGAACCTGTTAATTGTTTTGAATGAATTTCTACTTTTGCTAATTTTTTATTATCATATGTATATTCTTTTGTTCCTTTTTTATTTGAAACAGTTACTTTTTGAATTGTTTGATTTATTGAAAAATCAAAATTCTTATTTTCTAGAAGACCAATATCTATATTAGTTTGACTTGAAGTTAAATTAACAATATCTGTCATTGCAACTTTCTTTATTTCGCCAAACATTCTTACATCTTTTTCTAATGTATCATTATTTTCTGTTTCTAGAACTCCTACTTTTTGGTATTCTGTAATTCCATATTCATTTGTATTATATTCAAATATTACATAATAACTTCCTTCTGGAACTTTTGTAAATGAATATTTTCCATTTGAATCTGTTGTTGTTTTTAATGTTTCATTATTACTATTTGCTAAAAACTTCTTATTTGCCACATCATATAAATATACATTTATACCAGAAACAATTTCTTCTCCATCATCTCTTCTTCCATTTTCATTAGTATCTACCCACGATGTTCCTGCTACTGTATAATATTTTACTTGTTCTACTGTATTATCATCGCTAGGTTTTGTTGTACTACTATTATTATCATCTTTCTTATCATCTGGATTTACTATAATAGTTTGATTTTCATTGTTATGTAATGTATTTGAAATAATATTAGAAATTTTAGTTTCTATATCCTTTCCTGTAACTGCTCCCATATTTTCTATAGTAATATCATCATTCTGTCCAACTAATGATTTTACTTTTGCTTTTATTGTAACAATACTTTTCTCTCCATTTTTTAGTATTATCATTTCTTTTGCCCTAAGATCCTCTGAATAATCTTGAGCATTAATTCTTTTTAAATCATCTTTTGTATAATATTTACTAATCGGTGTTATTGTATAGACAGTTCTACTATCTACTGTATCCTTATTTACCTCATTTGAATTATATGTAATAGATGTAACCTCTAATTCTTTAGGAATATTTGTAACAAATAAATATTTTGTATACCCTCCATCTTCTTCTCTTACATATCCAATATTTTCAATTTCAAATTTATATTCTATTTCATCATGACCATTTAATGTTTCACCATTTGTTTCTGATGTTTGTGTAATTTTTACAGCTGGGATTCCACCCTTAGATACACTTAAATTTGATGATGTAATATCTTTATTTGAATCTTCTACTGTTGCCGAATATTCTATTTGATATCTGCAATTTTCATCTGTAATTACATTTACTGCTTCTGCTTCAATTCCAAATGCTCTATAATCATTTGCAGCAATTCCTTCATAACTTACTGTTAATACACCATTTTCTAATTTGTATGAAAATTCTTCTCCTTTATCAACTACTTTTTCAACATTTTTTATTGATAATGTTTCTGGAACATTTATTTTTACTGTTGCATTTTGTGTTTCATTTGAAATATTTTTTACTATTACATTATATACCCAGTTATTTTTACTTGAACCTGTTTCTGAGTTATCTCCTCTATCTATATATGTTCTTATTCTTGTTTCAAATGCAGCATCTTTGGCATTATTTTTTATAGTATATGTTGAAATATTTCTGTATTCAGTTGCATCTTTATCTTTTATTTGAAATTCTATTTTTGTTTCTAATTCTTTTTCTTTATCTACTTTATTAACTTTTGTTTCATAATTAAATGTTTGACTTTCTCCTGATTTTAATGTTTCTATTGTAAATTCTTTTGTTTTTACAGTTTCATCAGCAGGATATTGCCAATCATCATCTTGCCATAGTATACTACCATCTGAAGTCTCAGGATCGTCGGTAAGGAATGTATATGTATCTTCCCAATATCCAAATGCTTCTTCATCATATTTTACAAATGTCATTCCTTCTGGAATGTATCCTAAGACTTTAATATTTTCTATAGGATTATTTGTTGTATTTGTAATTGTTATTTGATTATTGATTATTTCATTTGAATGTATTGTATCTCCATCTTTTAATGTATTACTTCCAATAGAAGATCTTGTATTTAACATTAAACCATTTGCATATATAATTGTTCCATTTTCTTTTTTTGGTTCTACATTATTTAAAATGGCATTTTCTGTTGCATTTACTATTAATAACCCTTGTGCAGCAGTTGCTGTATTGCATACCATTGTTAGATCTTCATAACCTGTTTTTATATCTTGTTTTGCAATTACATTTGCTACTATTCTAATATTAGTTCCTTGTGAAATCCCATCTGTAGAATATTGTGTTTGTTTTCCTTCTAATGATACTTTTATAACTTGATTTCCAGCATCATTTTTTTCTATTGTATAATCTTTCAATTTTAATTCATTATCATACAATACTTTAATATCATTAACAACCACCTTTTCAATTTCGGCTGGGAATTCGAAATAAACAACTGGATTTTCATATAAAGCACAATCTTCTGTATCTTTTTCTAATATTCCTGTTATTGTAAGTTCATTTGGCAATCTATTAGTAAGTCTTGTATAACTTGTATATATTTTTACTTTTTCTTTTTTATCATTTGATACATTTGCAGTTACATTTGTACTTATTTCATCAATAGCCATTGACAATGTGGTCAATACAGAACTATTTAAAATTATCATTATTAATGCTAATAAACTGCATATCTTTTTTATGATATTTTTCATTTCTAATTCCTCCCATCAATTTTTATCCATTTCATTTTCTCACAGTAATTTTAAAAAATCAACACACTTTTTTATATAAAGATTATCATTGTTCCTTTTATACTTAAGGATTTTCAACTTTCACATAATATTACATTTTTATTACATTTTTTACCTTTTGTCCTTTATTATGATATTTTTTCCATATAAATCTACGGACACAAGTAAAAAGAAACTAGGAAATTTTTTCGCTAGTTTCTTTTGTATTATTTATACTATAGTACAAATTTCTTTATTAAAATAATTCCAACTAATACTACTGAAAGTAATCCAATTGTTATTCCAAAGAATGTTTGACCAATACCTGTTGATATTGCTAATATAACTTTTGCTATATCTATATCATCTTCACCTGGTACTTGATTATCTGGTGTTGAATCCCTATCTGGCACATCTCCATGATCATTATAGTCTTCAGAAATTTCTGCCGTATTTATCTTTTCACCTAAGTTGTCAGCTCCGTTTATCCATGTTAATACAACTTCTACTGTTGCACTTTCACCTGGTTGTAATAATTTTCCTTCTAACAATCTTGTTGATATTACATTATTTCCTTCATCTGTCCATCCAGGGTTATCTGCAGCTTCAAATCTTAGTCCTGCTGGTACATAATCTGTTATTTCTTTTGCATATCCTGGTATATCACCTTCGTTTGTTATTTTTATTCCATATGCAAATTTTACTATAACATTTTTTAGTTGTTTTTTCTTGATTTCTACTTTTACTACTGGCTCTGGATCTTCTAATCCATTATATCCTGTTTCTGTAATTCTTTCTTGACCATTTTCTATTACTATTGCTTTTGTTACATATTTTAGTAATGCTAAATCAAAATATTCAACTTTTACATGTTCTACGTCTTGATCATCTTCGCCTTCATTCCATTCATCTGGTACTGAATCTATATCTTCAATTGGTTTTCCATCTTTATCAGAATCATCTGAAATTTGTGCATGGTTTGTTATTATATATGTGTTTGAATTTGGATCTTTTACTTTAAATGCTATTTTTATGTCTTTATATGAAATATTAGCAACATTTCCATCAAATGCTTTTAATAAATTTTCTCCTGCTGTTTTTTCATTTTCTTTTGATAAATATGTTGTTTTTATTTTTACTGCTTTACTTACATCTTGTGTTTCATTTCCATCTTTATCATACATTTTCCATAAATACTTTGTATTTGTTTCATTTTCTGGTAGATATTCTAGGTAATCTGGAATATCATCTGTTATTGTACTAGCATATCCATCAATATTTCCTTCGTTAAATATTCTTAATGTATATATTACAACATCATTAACATGCACTATTAATGGTTCTTTTGTATGTTCATAAGATATTTGACTATTTTCATATTTAACTTGTGGTATTCTTGTTGTTACTTCTGTTTCTTGAACTTGTGTTATGAATTTTCTTAATGCTAAGTCAAAATTTAATTTATTATTTTTTACTTGATATATTGGTGTTTTTTCATTATAACTGTCTTTATTAATTGTTACAGCTATTATTTCATTATATTTTTCAAATCCATTTGGAGCTTCTATTTCAGCTATCCAATAATTTGTACTTGCTTTATCTGCATCATATTTATATGTTCCATCTTGTTGTTTGTTGCTTTCACTACTTTTTGCATCTCCACCATATTTTAATCCAATAAATCTTACAAGTCCATTTTTATCTGATGTTGCTGTCATTATAACATTTTTATTATTTTTTGCATCTTCCTCTGTTGCATAGATTCCAAATTTTGCTCCTTCTAATGAGTGTTTTTCATCTTTTAATTCATAATATTTATATAAAACAACTCCGCCTGTATGAATTTCTGGTTTTTCAGATTCTTTTGTTACTTTGTTATCACTTGATGTATTTATATATTCTAATTTTGCTTGATTTGGTATTTGCTCTCCCATTGTTGCTAAAAGATTACCATTTTCGTCTTTAGCAAAAGTTGTATTGAATATTACTTGAATTTTCTTTCCTTGATTATTTTTTAACGTTGTTGAAGCATTCATTCCATTTTCAGTATCTAAAAATGTTAATGTTAATTTTCCTGATGTTGTTTTATTTTGTACTCCATTTGTATTTTCAACAAATGAAATTTTATAATCTGTTCCTTCTTTTAATGTTGTATTTCCTATTTTTACAACAACTTTATTTGTTCCTTCAAATTTTAATCTATAATCAATATTGTCTACTATGTCATAAAGTTTATAATTATCCAAGTTTGATGGAATATCAGATTCAATTACCCATGTATGTACTTCATCTGCATTATATCCTGAATCTTGATTTGTTACATCTTTTACTCCTTTATGTATTTCTGGTTCTTCATAGTTTTTAACTTCCACATAAATGTTTCCATCATTATTTAAATATACATTTGCATCTTTTCTATTTGTAATATCATTTCCTTTTGAATCTACAACAGTATATTTAACTGATTTTTCATAACCTGTTCCATCATCTTTTTCTTTCTTTGTTACTGTTATTGTTATTGTTCCATCAAATTTGCAATAATCATCTGGTGCTTTTGTTTCTTTTATTACATATACATCTTCTGTTAGATGATCTGCATCTATTGTCACATTTTCTGCAATTGTTAATCTTCCTGTTATTTTTTTTGTTTCTGTCTTTCCATTTGTTGTTACTTCAAATTCTGCTGTTGAATTTAATTGTTCTCCATTCTTATCTTCTTTTACTAATACTAAATCATATTTGCCTGGACCTTTTACTTGAATTTTTTCTAAATCTTCGTCATCTTCATGTGGTCCATCTTTTGGTAAGTTGTCTGGAGTTGAATCTTTATCATCAATTTCATTGCCATTTTTATCTGTGTCTGCTGATATTTGTGCATAATTTACTAATACTTTATTAGTTTGTTCTTTTACTCTACATAGTACTTGAACATCTCTATAGTCTGGATTTTTTGGTTCTGTATCTGATACATTTTTACTATCATCTAAAGCTCTTAATAAATTTGCTGTGTAATTTGCATCTCCTTCAACAGAATTCAATTCTTTTCCTTTTCCTTTTGCTAAATGATCTGTTGAGATTACTTCTCTTTCTTGACCATTTTCATCAGTCATTTTATCTATGTTCCATATTCCATAATATTTTGATGTTTGGTCTGTTGTTTCAACAAATTCTAAACCTACTGGTAATAAATCTTTTATTAATGATGCATATCCATCAACTTCTCCAGCATTGTATACTCTTATTGTATATAATACATAATCTCCTGGATTTACTAACAATGGTTGTTTATTACTTGGTGACCAATCACATTTTATTTTTCTATTTGTATTTTGCTTACTTTCATCATTTTCAATTGTAATCTTAGGAGCCCTTGTATATACTCCATCTGAATTTTTTGTATCTGTTAAATATTCGCCTTCATCTATTTTTGCATCTTTACTTACTGCTGCTATAAATTTTACTAACTCTAAATCAAATACTTTTTGTACAGGTTTTACAACTAATTTTTCAAAGTCATCATCATCTTGTTCACCTTTATAAAAATAATTATCATCATCTAAATCGTTTTTGTTTGATGAATTTCCTGTATAATTTTCCATATTATCTCTGTTTACATTTGGTGATGATGTTGTTGATGAATCTCTATCTATCACACTATTTCCATTCGAATCTTTTGCATCAGCTATCCATGCAACATTTGTTAATATTTTATCATTTTTTGTATCTGGTTCTTGTTTTACAATGCACTTAAATGTTAATGTCTCATAATCTAATCCATTTGTTTCTGAATATGCTTTTAAACTTTGAGCTGGATTTTCAGTAGTATTTACAATATTAAATACTATTGAATTAGCTGGTGCTTCTGTTGTTGGGACAGTTGGTAATCCTTTTGTTATAGTATATTTATTTTTTGCATTTCCATCTTTTCCTATTGATGTTACTGTTTCTGGGTTTTCAGGAGATACTATTAAGCCTGTTGGTAACTGGTCAACAATTTTACTTGCATATCCATCAATATCTCCTTCATTATATATTGTTATTGAATATGTTACTACATCATTTTCTTTAACTTCAACTGGAGCTTTTCTATGTTTATATGTTGCTGTTGTACCTGTTTTTAATGTACTCTCATCTATTTTTGGATTTCTTGATTGTAAATTTATATCTGTTAATTTTCTTCCATTTATTTCTATTATGTATTTACGTAATGCTAAGTCAAATTCTGTATATTCTGCAGTTAATTCTGTTTCTATTGTTTCTGGTGCTCTTGTTATTTCTACTAATGGTTGTTCACCAGCTAATGTTATTTTGGTATCTGTTTCTGTTCCTTTTAACCATAATGTTTTCTTTGTTCCAGAATTTGTTATATTAAGAGAAATTTTAATTGTTTTTCCATTTGTTGATGAAACTTTTATATAAAATCCATCTTCATTTCCTATATAATCATTTATTGTTTTATTTTGTTCATTTCCTTCTGAATCTGAAATTTTATAATCTGTTATCTCATTACCATTTTTGTCTGTTGTTTTTAATGTTATTGATGAATTTACATTATTAGTTCCATTTAATTTTATTGGTCCTAAAACATAATATTCTCCGACTTTTTTTATTGAAATTTTATATTTATTGTCTGCAACTTTTGTTAATCCATTTGTGTTTATACTTACTGGTGTTCTTGTTGTGTTATATTCACTTGCTCCATCATTTGCAGCCTTTATTAAATTCTTGTATAATAAATCTGATTCATATTTTCTTCTGTTCTCATTGTTTCCTTCTCCAATACTTGCTTGAGTTGCCCAATTGTCATTTGTTATTTTTAACCAAGATCCTGTTTCTGAATCAGTTTGATTATAAATTTCCCATCTATTAGATGGATTATAAGTTATATCATCATGAATTATATAATTTGTAAAATACCATATTACCATTTTTTGAATTGCTATTATGTCTTCATCTGTTAATGTATCTCCAACTGCAACATCATAAACTGCATTAAACTTTTTTAAATATTCTTCTTTATTTGTTGTACCTGGAATATATGCATTATCTAATATCCATAAAATTTGATTATATGCTCCCTTTTCTGGAGTTAATAGATTTTTTATTACTGTATTTTCATCAGAAGAATCAACTAATTTCTTTAATATCTCTTCTCGTTGTTGTTCTAAATCATATGATAAGTTATATTCTACTATATTAGTTTCCTTTCCTCCATTACTTACCCATGATTTTCCATACTCTGCTTTTATACAATATAAATTTCTTGCATTAGTAACTTTATCATTTACATTATTACTATTATATTGGTTTATTTGCCAAATATAATTTCCAGTAGATTCTGTTGGATCATTTATTCCATAACCTATATTTTTTCCATTAACATTTTTGGATTTTCCTAAATTTATATAAATTGGTTTTTCTGCAACTACTGCAAAACTTCCAATTTGGCTTACCAATAATCCAAAAATCATAATAAAAAATATAATAAATGCTATTACAAATTTAAAATTTTTCTTGTTCATTTTACTTTTCCTTTCCAATTTATAATTCATGTTTTTAAACATTTTCACAATTTATATTTTACTATTTTATCACTAAAAAGTCAATTAAAAATCCTTATTTTGTTCACATTTTATGAACAAAATTCATATTATAATTACAAAAACATATATTTTATAAACTGGAGTGTGATAATTATGGATAATAATATGAATGATTTAATTAATAATATCAAAAATATGGTTAATTCTGGAAATATTCCGCCAGAAATTCAACAAATGATGAATTCTATGAAATACTCAGATAATAATTCTCCTAATAATTCTTCAAATATAGATATAAACAAAATTCTAAGTCAAGTCTCACCTGAAATGCTTAATAATTTAAGTTCTTCTCTTAATTCAAATTCTTCTAATAATAATTCTAATCAAAATAATTTTAATTTAGATATGAATACAATATTAAAAATGAAATCTATTATGGAAAGTATGAACAATAAAAACGATCCAAGAGCTAATCTATTATATTCATTAAAACCTTATTTAAGAGAAAGCAAAAAAGACAAAGTTGATCAATATGTAAATATGTTAAACATAAGCAAAATTGCCGATTTTATGAATAAACCAAATGTAGATAAAAAAGATTGATTTTTTCAATATTGAGGAGGAAAAAGACATTATGCAAAATTTTAATAAAAGTTATTCACCTTTTTATAACAATATTCATAGAAGAAATTTTATTCCACCAAATTATAGTTCTTTTCCTTTTTCCTCTAATACCTTAAAAAGTTCCAATAGTAATTTTTTTTCGGATAATCAAGAAAGTGAGAAAAAAAGTGATTTAAAAAATAATAACATTCAATCAAATACTTCTTCAAAAAATCTCCCTCCAAATAAAGATTTTGTTTTAGATTTATTTGGCTTAAAATTATATTTTGATGATGTTCTTGTTTTGAGTTTAATCTTCTTTTTGTACAAAGAAGATGTTAAAGATGAAGGATTATTTTTAGCTCTAGTTCTACTTCTTATTAGTTAATAAAAATAGAGAAAATGACTTTCATAAGACCATTTTCTCTATTTTATTTACCATTTTTCTATCTCTATTTTATCATTTTTTACACATATATATGCTCTAGCTACATTAAAATTGTCTGCCTTATCAATTTCTTTCACAATATTAGAAATTCTTACCTGTAATGCTTCTAAATTTCCTGCTGTAATTATAGCATCTTTGTTTCCTTTAGCTCCCGCATGTGCAAGGCCTCTTAAATTTCCTTGTACTATTATATTGTCTCCTGCAATAACTTCTGCTCCTGCATTAACATCTCCTATAATTACTACACTTCCTTTTGCCTCAATTTTTTGACCTGATCTTACTGAACCTCTTTGAAAAATAGTATCAGAATTTTCTATTTTTTCTTTATAACTTCTTACAATACTATGTAGTCCTAAACTAGTTGGAGTATTAAAATTTATTTGTACATCAAGATATTCTTTTACAATATTCCTTACATCTTGTAATTCTTGTTCTGATAATATTTTTCCAGTAACTCTAATTGGCGTTTTTTCTTCTTGATATAATTTTGTTAATTCTGCAAGTTTTATCTTTAGTTCTCCTATAATTTCTTCTTCTGTTGCATTATCTTCAATCTTTACTAATGTTTCTTCTTTTTTTAAGTTTATGCTAATACAACTCATCAACTTTTTCCTCCAATTTTTTACTTTTTATCTCATTTGTTCTGTATATGGTATAGCTGTTAAGCTTTCACTCACTTCTTCTACTACATTCATTCCAAAATATTGTGTTAACACATCTCTAGCTACCTCAGCAGCATAATTTCCATGTCCACCATTTTCTATCATTACAGCTATAGCTACTTCAGGATTATCAAATGGTGCAAAACATACAAACCAAGCATTTACTATATCACTTTGTGCTGTTTCAGCAGAACCTGTTTTTCCAGCAACTTCTACAATAAAGTTTTTGAATATATTATATGCTGTTCCTCCTGCTTCACTTGTTGCCATTCTCATTCCTTCTTTGGCTATTTCTATACTTTCTGCACTTATTTCTATTCCATCATTTTGGTCTGTTATTCCAAGTTTATTATTTACAAAATTTCTGATTTCTTCTTGTGATACTTCTGTTCCATCTGAATTTAAAATAGTTTTTACTATTGCTGGTTGTACCACAGTTCCACCATTAGCGATTGATGAAATATATTTTGCAATTTGAATTGGTGTAAAACTATTATCTCCTTGTCCTATTGCTGCACTTAATGTATCTCCTGGTCCCCATCCATCTTTTCTTTGAGCTAGCATTCCTGTTTTTTCACTTGGCAATTCTATTCCCGTTAATTTTCCTAGCCCAAAATGTAAAGCATATTTTGCTATTGCATCAATTCCCATTCTATCTCCAGCTTCATAGAAAAAGTAATTGCAAGAATGTTGAAGTGCTTGTGTTACATTTAAATATCCATGTCCTCTATGGTAACTTGTATAATACCAACATTTTCTTGGTGGATAATATTTTGTATAAATACCTGTATCATTGATTTTTTCTTTTGATGTTATTGCTCCTGTTTCAAGTCCTGCTATTGCAGTTATCATTTTATATACAGAACCAGGCTCATATGTTCCTTGTATTGCTTTATTTAATAATGGATGTGTTTCACTATCATTCATATAATTCCATTTATCTGATTCAAGTTTTCCTACAAACCATTGTGGCTCATATGATGGGTAACTTGCCATAGCTAAAACTTCTCCTGTATTTACATTCATAACAACTGCTGCTCCACCTTTTGCATCATAAACTTGAGAAAATCCTCCATTTTTGATTTTTTCTACACAATTTGCTAAAGCTTCTTCAGTAACTGATTGTAATGTTGAATCTATCGTTAAAATTACATTACTACCAGCAACAGCTTCTTTTGTTATGTTTTCACCCGTTATTGTTCCATCAACAGACATTTCGACTTGTTTTTGTCCACTTGTTCCCTTTAAATATTCTTCAAACATTGATTCTATACCAGTTTTTCCAATAATATCATCCATGTCATATTTATCTTTTCTCTGTTGATATTCTTCATCACTTATTGTTCTTGTATATCCAATTACATGTGCTGCTAATGTTCCATTATTATATACTCTTTCAGCAGTTGTATCTATACTTATTCCAGGAAACTCGCCATTTCTTTCATTTATTTGTGCTACAACAGTATCATTTACATCTTTTGAAATTGTTATTGGTTTTGTTGCACTATATCCTGTTGTTGTAATCAAATATCTTATTGAAATTATTTTTTTTATATCTTCAACATTATCTGTTGAAATTTGATATTTAGATTTAAATTTATAAAATGCCTCTTCTGCTGTTGTATCTTCTGAAAGTTTATATTTCTTTTTCCATTTTTCTAATGTGCTATCTGATATAGTATATTCAAATGGTGATATTTTTACAGGAAATGTATCTGTATATGTAGCTTGTTGTTCATTTAATAAATTAACTAATTTCAATATTGCCGTATTTAATTCATCATCAGATACGTTTGTTTTATATATTTCTACATTATTAACTGCTCTAATCCCTGCTAATTCAGTTCCAGATCTATCTAAAATAGATCCCCTTACAGAATCTATTTTACTTATTCTTGAAAGTCTTGTATTTGATTGTTGTCTATAACTCTCGCCATGTACTACTTGTAAGTTGAATAATTGAGCAATAAGAATTATACCAATTGCATATACAAGTATTGTTATTATATTAAATCTAAAATTAACTTGTTTTATTCCATTTTCTTGTTCCCATGAAGTTTCTTTGTCAAAGCTAATTCTCTTGTTCAATTTTTCACCTTCTTTCACATTGTTTTTTTTATTAAAAATATCTTGTTAAGATTTTATCACCCTTTATTTCGCTTTCAATTTCATATCCAACATTTTTCATAATTGGATATATAATAATTATTATGAAAATATTATATATTGTTTCAAGTGCCAAAATTTTCAAAAATGGAATTACTTCTACACTTATTTGAAAAAATACTCCTTGAAGAACATATAATAATACTTCATATGCAATTGTGCAAAATGCTCCTATCAATAAAATCACTATTCTGCTATCTTTTGAAAAATTTTTGTCAAATGTTCCTCCTATAATTCCGACAATAGCTAAACATACAGAAGTTATTCCTATATTTTTTCCAATCCACAAATCCATAAAAATTCCATATATTATTCCATATATTATTCCTCTGCTTCTTCCAATAAATAGTCCTATAAAAAGTGCTAATATTACTACAATATTAGGCATTACTCCTGCTATTGTAAAATTTACAAAAAATACGGATTGTAATAAATATATAAATATAAACACGAAAATTAAAGATATATATATTAATGCTTTTTTCATGTATAAAAAACTCTCTTTCATTATTTTATTATTACAAGTACTGTTTCTAATTTGTTAAAATCTACGGCTGTTTCAATCACAGCATATGAATCAATTTTATTCGTCCCTGTTTCAACTTTTTTTATTCTTCCAACATGTATTCCTTTAGTATAAATTCCACCCATTCCAGATGTTTCTACACTATCTCCTTGAATTACATTAGAACCTATTTTTAAATTTGTTGCTTTTAATGTTGATTCACTTTCTATTGTTCCTTTACATGTCATTACATCTCTTGTTGTACTTGCTAAACAACTTGTAGAACTTGCACTGTCAACAATTGTTTGAATTTTTGCAGTTTTAGCTGTTGTTGATACAATATATCCCACAAGACCTTCATCAGCAATAACTGTCATATTTTCTTTTACACCATTATCTGATCCTATATTTATTACTAGTGTTTTTGAATAATTGCTTATATCTCTTGATATAATTGTTCCTGGAACAGTTGTATATTCACCATATTTTTCCGCTAAATTTAATTGTTGTTTTAATTGTTCATTTTCCGTTTTCATTACTTCAAATTCTCTTAGACTTTTTTCTAGTTCACTATTTTTTTGTTTTAGTTCCTCATTTTCTGTTTTTAATTCATTTACATTTTCAAAAAATTTATCATTATTATTTATTTTATTTTTTAAATAAGTTAAACCATTTTGAATTGGAACAATAACAACATTTGCAAAGTTTTCAATTGTAGATATATTTTCTGTATTTCTATTTGTAAATACAACTAATAATACTAATATAATTATTGTTATAATTACTCCAATTACTCCACTTTTGCTATTTCTTTCCATACAAATTCCTTTCAAAAATTATCTTTTTCTTGCATTTTTTAATACTGTTCTTAATTTATCTATATCTTGCAATGTTTTTCCTGTACCTCTTACAACACATTCTAATGGATCTTCAGCAACATATGTTGGCATTCCTGTTTCCATACTAATAAGCTTGTCTAAATTTTGAACTAATGCTCCTCCACCTGATAACATTATTCCTTTTTCCATAATATCTGAAGCTAATTCTGGTGGTGTTTTTTCCAATGTTAATTTTACTACTTCAACAATTTGTGCAATTGAATCTTTTATTGCTTCTTCTACCTGACCTGATGTAATTATTTCCGTTGCTGGTAACCCTGTTGCTAAATCTCTTCCTTTAATTTTCATACTCATTTGTGACATTAATGGTAATGCACAACCTAATTCTTTTTTTATATTTTCAGCTGTTGTTTCTCCGATTGCTAAATTTAATTCCCTTTTTACATAATTTATAATATCTTCATTAAGTTCATCACCTGCAACTCTTATTGAATTACTTAATACAATTCCTCCTAAAGATATTACTGCAACTTCAGTTGTTCCTCCTCCAATATCAACTATAATATTTCCACTTGGTTGTTCAATTTCTATTCCAGCTCCAATAGCAGCAGCCATTGGTTCTTCAATTAGATAAACTTCTTTTGCTCCTGCTCGTATTATTGTTTCTTCAACTGCTCTTTCTTCTACTTCCGTAATTCCTGATGGTACTCCTACTATTACTCTTGGTCTTACTGCATTATATTTTTTACATACTTTGTCCATTATTTTTTTCAATAAAAGTTTTGTTGCTGTAAAATCTGCAATAACTCCATCTTTTAAAGGTCTTATTGCACTTACTTCTTTTGGCGTCCTTCCTAGCATTTCTTTTGCTTCATTTCCTATTGCAATAACATTTCCTGTTTGATTTTCTATTGCTATAACTGCTGGTTCTCTATAAACAATTCCTTTTCCATTTAATGTGACTAAAATATTTGCAGTTCCTAAATCTATTCCTATATCTCTAGATTTTAATGATAAAAAACTCATTTTCCTCATTCCTTCCAAATGTTTTTATATATTATCTACACCTAATTTTGAAAAAATACTGATATAATTGTTTCCTCCAATTATTATATGATCAATTAAATTTATTCCTAATATTGTAGATGCCTTCTTTACTTCTCTAGTAAATTCAATATCATTTTTGCTTGGAGTTACATCTCCTGATGGATGATTGTGTACAAGTATAATTTGCATTGCTTGTACTTTAACAGCTTCATTAAGTACATCTTTTATACTTGCTTTAACAAAATTTCCAGTTCCTTTTGCTATATCTTTTATTTTTAGTAATTTGTTTTTATTTCCAAGTATTACTACTTTCAGTATTTCCTGTTTTTCAAATCTCATTTCTTCAAATAGTATATCTACAACATCACTTGGCTTATTTATTGTTATATTTTTATAATTGTCAATTGAATTCATTCTTGATGCTAATTCACATGTTGCTTTTATTTGAATTGCTTTTACTTTTCCAATTCCTTTTATCTTTATTAATTCTTCAATTGTTATGTCTCTTAAAAAATTCAAATTATTTTTATCTCGATTTTCGTTTAATAATAAGATTTTCTGTGCTAACTGTACTGATGTTTCTTCTCTCGTTCCACTTTTTATTATTATTGCTAATAATTCTGCATTTGTTAAATTTTTTTCTCCATATTGTTCTAATTTTTCATATGGTCTTTCCGTTACTGGTAAATTTTTCATTTTAATTGGCATGTTATATTCTTCCTTTCTTTTTATTTTTTGTATTTGCCATACCAATCTTCTTTTATATTTCCTTACGGAATCCCCCTATTATTGTGTTATCATTATACATTGCTTTTATGTTTTTTTCAAGTATTATTTTATAAATATAATAATATTTAAAATACATTTCTACCTTATTCTAGAAATATTGTATATTTGGAAAATATTGTTTCTTTAAAAATATTTTTATTCATTGTATAATATAAATATATTGGAGGTTTCTATATGAGATTTGAAAAAATAACTGATAACAAAATTAAAATATTTTTTTCTTTTGATGATATGAATAAAAATCATATTTCAAGGAAAATATTATTTTCAAATAATGCCTTTTCTCAAAATTTTATCCAGTCTGTTTTAAAAAGTGCTGAACAAAATCTTAACTTTAAAATTGAAAATGAAAATATTTTAATTGAAATTTTAAATTATAATGATGGTTGTGTTTTTACAGTTACCAAAGTTGATTCTAATTTTATTGAAAATATTGGAAATAATATTTTTTATAAATTTAATAAGTTTGAAGATTTTTTAGCCTTTTGTACATATATAAAAAATATGAATTGGTCTGTTTTTGAATCATTTTCTTTATTTTTGTTGAATAGTACTTATTATCTACATTCATTTAACAATATTTCTAATAATTTAGATAGTATTCTTTGTGAATTTAGTACAAAAAAAGACTTTTCTTCACGGATTTTTAGGTATTTTAAATGAGTATGGGAAAAATGTTTTTATTACTGATGCTATAAATGAGTGTATAAATACATTTACTTTATAACATATAAAAAATCAAAGGATTAGTTCCTTTGATTTTTTATTAATATACATAGTTTTGTGGGTTATATGCAACTCCATTAACTCTTATTTCTAAATGTAAATGTGGTCCTGTACTATTTCCTGTTGAACCTACTGCTGCTATTGTTTCTCCTTGGCTTACTTTATCTCCTACTTCTACATATAATTTACTACAATGTCCATAATATGTTTCTATTCCATTTCCATGTGAAATTACAATCATTTTTCCATATGCTCTCTTTGTTCCTGAAAATGTTACTGTTCCAGCAGCTGCTGCTTTTATTGGTGTTCCTGTTGATGCTGCTATATCTAATCCTGTATGTGCTCCAGATCTAACTCTACTAATAGATCCAAATCTTGATGTTATTGTTCCTGAAATAGGCCTAATTAAGTTTAATCCTATTCCTATACTCTGATATGATAAATTTGCAGATGTATTTACTTTTCCTGAATTTTTAGCTACTTTAGGTAGTTCTACTTTTTTTACATATAAATCTGCTACAACTGTTTCTACATCTGAAAATTCCTCTAAATTTGTTTCATACATTTCTGTTATTACTATCTCATCTGCATTTGTACTCTCTTTTTCTTTTAGTTGATTTACAATTTCTTCTGCTGATGCAAAATCAGATACATATGCTTTTATTTCTTCTCCAATTGATATAGCATAATAATTATAATATGTAATTCCTTGTTTTTTTACAGTTTCAAATATTTCGTCATCATTTGTTACTATATTTCTTTTTAATAAACACATTTTATATTCCGGCATAGCTTCCATTTGAACAAATGCAACATTTGATTGTCCATCTCCACTTTCCATATATTTATTTATTTTAGCTTGTAATTTGCTTTTATCTTTACTATAACCTATCTGTTCTCCATTTAAAGTTACACCATATATTGGCTTAAAAAATAAAGCTACTGCACAGATTATTAACAATATAGAAATTCCTAAAAGTATTATAAGTTTTATTGTTTTTCTTGCTAATACTAGTATTTTTTTTACCATTAATTTTTCTCCTGTTCATTTTTTATTATTTATTTCGAGATTTTTTTATATTTTATATTACTTTTACTAATTTTAGCAATTTTTATTATTTACCGTTTTTTAGATATATCTTTTCTTTTTCTCTTTTATTATCTCTTTTTCTTTCGTTTTCTCCTTTTTGTACAAATTAAAATGAAATTCAAATTTCCGTAGGAAAATAGAATTTCATTTTAGTCTTTTCTATTGAAATTGTCTTTTTAAATTTTCAATTTCTTTTGTTTCTGCTTTTGAAGATGGATTTGAATATCCTTTTATATTAGCGATTTTTACTAAATCATATTGTAAGCTTTCTTCATTATTTCTTATTTGTTGAAGTGTTTGTCTTAATCCTATATTTTCACATTCACATATCGCATTTTGATAGTCATTTATACTAAACTTTAAATCTTTTATAATATCATTTATCATTGTTTTTTCTTCCATTTTTTCAACCTTTCTAATATAAAATTTTTATGTGTTTAAAAAACTTGTAAGTAATTGTTTTGTATTTAATGCTTCTTGTGCAATATTATTAAACATTTGTTGTACCTGTATGTCTTGTATTTGAGATAAATATATGTTTATTTTTTGATATTTGTTTTCATTTAAGAAAATTATTTGTCTTATATGTTCTAATTCTAATTCTGTTAGATCTGGCATTTTAGTTCCTTTCATACATAATTTTTCTTAGTATTTCAAAATTAAATTTATTTATACAAAAAATAGCCTAAGTTCTTTATTTAATATTTTAGGCTATTTTCATATTTTTATATTATCTCTAAATTTGCAAATTTTGCCATTAATCTTTTATGACCAAATTTATCAAAATTAATATCAACTTTTAAATCATCACCTTCAGGTTCAACATAATTTATTATTCCTTCTCCAAATTTTTTGTGATATACTTTTGTTCCTGCTTGATATTGTGATAAATCAACACCTTTACTTTGATTCTTTTTATTCAAATTATTTAAGAAACTTTCTGCTGTTCTAAACCCATATACTGAGTTTTCATTTGTTTTTTCATTATTATTTCTTGAACCAAATATATTTGATGCTGATGTTGCATATTGTGGTTCTTGAATTTTATATGATTTAATATTTCCATTATTCCTGCTTCCATAACTCCAAGAATATCCACTATCTCCAAAACTTGATTTTTCATAAGTAATTCCACTTCCCATTGCTTCCTCATATCCATCTACCATTTCAGCTGGAATTTCTTTCAAAAATCTTGATGGTTGATTAAATGATGTTGATCCAAATGTTGTACGTTGTTTACTTCTTGTTAAAAATAGTTTTTCTCTTGCTCTTGTTACTCCTACATAACATAAACGTCTTTCTTCTTCAATATCTTTATCTTCTCCTATTGATTTAAATCCTGGGAATACTCCTTCTTCCATTCCTACTAAAAATACTACTGGGAATTCAAGCCCTTTTGCACTATGTAGTGTCATTAATGTTACAGAATCTTCTGTTTCTTCTACATTGTCTAAATCACTTGATAATGTTATTCCTTCTAAGAATTCACTTAATGTGTTTTCAGCTGATTCTTCTTCAAATTCTGTTGCTACATTTAAAAATTCTTCAAGGTTTGCAATTCTATTTTCTGCTTCTATTGTGTTTTCTGTTTCAAGTGCTTTTGTATAACCTGTATCTCTTAATATTTTTTGTATTAATTCAGATATTTTTAAATTATCTTTTTGAACCATGAATTCTTCCATACAGTTTATAAATTCTCTTGAATTTGTATAAACTCTGTTTAATCCATAACTTTGTGCATTTTTTATTACTTCATACATAGATGTTCCAGTTTGCTCTGCTGTTTGTTCAACTGCTTCTAAACTTGTTTTTCCAATTCCTCTTTTTGGTTCATTTATTATTCTATTCAAACTTAAATTGTCTGATGGATTTTGTACTAATCTCAAATAAGAAATTATGTCTTTAATTTCCTTTCTTTCATAGAATTTTAATCCTCCAACAATTTTATATGGTAATGCTTCTCTTCGTAAAATTTCCTCTATTGCTCTTGATTGTGTATTCATTCTATATAATACTGCAAAATCTGAATATTTATAATTATTCTTTTTTCTTAATTCTTCTATTTTATCTACAATGTATTTTCCTTCATCATATTCATTATCAGAACAATATACTTCTGGTAATTCACCTTCTCCATTTTCTGTCCATAATTTTTTTTCATATTTTACTTCATTGTTTTTTATAATTGCATTTGCTATATTTAATATATTTCCTGTACATCTATAGTTCTGCTCTAATTTGATTATTTTAGTTCCAGGAAAGTCTTTTTCAAAATTTAATATATTAGCAATATCTGCACCTCTAAAGCTATATATTCCTTGGTCATTGTCTCCTACGGCTGTAATGTTTCCATTCTTTGATGCTAATAATGTTACAAGTGTAAATTGTGATTTATTTGTATCCTGATACTCATCTACTAATATATATTTGAATTTATCTGAATAATATTGTAATACATCTACATTTTCTAATAAAATTTTAATTGTATAGTTTATTATATCATCAAAATCTATTGCATTATTTTCTCTTAATCTTTTTTGGTACATTTCATATACTTCTGCAATTTTTTCTCTTCTATAATCTCCATGTACTTTTGCACTATATGCATCTGGTTCTAACATATCATTTTTTGCATTACTTATTTCTGATAAACATGATCTATCATTTAATATTTTTTCATCTATATCTAATTCTTTTAAGCATCGTTTTACAAGTGTTTTTTGGTCTGATGAATCAAAGATTATGAATGACGAATCAAATCCGATTCTATCTATAAATTTTCTTAAAATTCGTACACATATTGAATGGAATGTTCCGACCCACATGTCTTTTGCTTTATCTCCAACTAGCAATTCTATTCTTTCTTTCATTTCATTTGCTGCTTTATTTGTAAATGTTATTGCTAATATATTCCATGGTAATACATTTTTTTCCTGTAATAAATATGCTATTTTATGTGTTAATACTTTTGTTTTTCCGCTTCCTGCACCTGCTATTACAAGACATGGTCCTTCTGTATTTACTACTGCTTCATATTGTTTGTCATTTAATCCTTTTAATATATCTTCCATTATTTTTTCCTTCCTCATAAGCATAAAATTAAACGGATATTTTTTCGAATATCCGTTTGAATTATACTATATTTTATTTTTTTTTACAAGGCTTTTATCATAATTATTTTTATCACATATTTAGGAAATTACCAAGAACCTCCTCCTCCTCCTCCAGAGCCTCCTCCAGATGAGCCGCCACCAGATGAACATCCATCACTGCTTGTTGGACTAGAAGACATTGCTGTTGTTGCAGCAGCCATTGTAGTATTCATAAATAAACTAAATTCATTCATATTAAAATCACCTTCAAAATCATACCAATCTGGAGCTTTTAAAGCTATTGTTTCAAATTGTTTCATCCATATTTGTGACACACCTAAAGCATATGTATATGGTAATATATTATAAAAATATTCTGGATTTTGTTCTACTAAGCCCTCTAGTTGAGGCTTTTCAGCAGTTTCTAGAAATCTTTTAAATCCTTTTACTTTTCCAAATAATTCATTTCCGTACTTCGTTCTTTTGGGCATTATTTTTATAAATATACATAAAATCATTATACATATTATTCCAATAAAATATGAAAATAAATATGTGTCATTATTTAATAGTGCTGGCAATACAATTGCAGTCCAAGGAATTCCTCCAAATCCTAGTCCCCATATTACTCCAAAGATTTTTATTGATATTGATGTATTTCCAAACAGCATTCCAAATAAAACAGAAAAACCTATCAATGGAAATAATATTGCAAATATTAAATTTGTCAATTCAGTATATTCTAAAACTGGTTTTATTGTAATTATGCAAAACATAAAAATAGCCAAAACTATAAGTATTTTTTCACATATAATTGATTTTGAATCAAACATTTGCTCTTTATTCTCTTTAGTATTCATATTGCTTTTTATTTTATCTACTGTTTTATAAAACTTATCATACAACAATGATGATGTTACCGAATCTCTTCCATCTAAAAATAATCCATCCAAAAAAGCTCTTTCATTTTCATTATTTCCATCATAATCTTTAAGTTTATCAAATTTTAAACTTTTTATTTTTCTAAATACTCCTTGTTCTTCTATTTGCTCAATTTTTAAATATCCTTTATTTGCTAAATAAACAAGTAATGAAATAATTGATGTATTATTTGCACCTTCTTTATATATATATCCAATTTCAGCTGAATTAAATCCTTCTGGTGGATAAAATTCTATTGTTTCTACTACCTTATCGCCTTTTCCATATTTCATCCATAATAAAATAGCAATTAAAGACACACATATAGAAATTACTATTATTATAATTGAAAACATGTCCATCTTGAAACCAGCATTAATAAAATATCCTTCTGGCAAAGTAAGTCTAATTGTTACTCCTTCTCCTACATTTAATGATTTATTTGTAGAACCATTTATAGTATTTCCATCTACATTAAAAGAAATATTAGAACTACTGGTTGAACCTTTCCTTCCACTTGAAAAACCTAATAATGTTTGGTCAAATGTTTTCGGCATTTTTATTGTAAATGATAATTTTTTTATTGTTGTGTCCCATTCATTTCCAATTAAATTATAATATAGTTCATCCACATCTTTTAAAGAGTCTTTCCCTATATTATAAGTATACTTTATTGTATATGAATGCTTCCCTGTTAATGTCTGTCCGCTACTTCCTATTTTTATAACTTTATATCCATTTTCTATATAAGTAGTATAACTTTCACTAACACTAATATTAGTTATTTGAGCCTTATTGCTTGATTTTGTTCCATCTGTTCTTGTTATATTATTTGTTATTGGTATCTTTCTGAATATTCCGATGTCTAGCACTATCAAAATATGTTGTTATTTCTTCTGTTATGTCAAATGTATTATCTTCATTTACAACCATATTAATATTATAATTATCAATTGTATATCCTCCACTTGAAGTTATTGCAAAAATTTTATTTGGAATTATACATAATAATAAAATCAAACACAAAATAATATATTTTAAATATTGTTTTTTCATTTTAAATTTTATTCCTTTCTATCTTCACTTAAAGACATACATCGTAATGAATGACTTTATTTTCTTTCAAACTATAATTCTACATTTACATTATTTTTTTCTTCTGATTTGGCTTCAAACATATTAGCTTGTTTAAACCCAAAAATTTTTGCAATTATATTACTTGGAAACATCTGTATTTGATTATTCAATATTCTAACTGTTCCATTATAATACTTTCTACTATTTGCTATATCATCTTCAATTTTGGTCAATTCCTTACTTAATTGTGAAAAATTACTACTCGCTTTCAATTCAGGATAATTTTCTGAAATAGCCATAATTTTTGAAATTTCTTGTGTTAATTGTTCATTCATATTAATTTTGTTATTTGTTGTCATTGCATCATAACTATTAGTTCTTAATTTTGTTATTTCACTAAATATCTCTTTTTCATATTCAGCATATCCTTTTACACTCTCAACCAAATTTGGCACTAAATCCCATCTTTTCTTTAAATATACGTCCATTGTTGAAAATGCTTCTTTTACTAAGTTGTTTGACTTTACTAAAGAATTATATTGAATAAAAACATATACTAATATTACAATAAGTATTAAAATTACAATTCCTATTTCCATCTTTTCACCTCAAATTAAATTTCTTTTACAATTGTTTTAATAAAAAATTCAAAAAATCTTGCATACATAAATCTTCTTTTGAATTATACCAACTAGGTATTTTTAAGTCCATTTCTTTAAAATATTTCATCCATATTTCATACTCATCTAAAACATATATATATGATAATATATCATAAAAATATTTAGAATCTTGCATAATTAATCTTTTTAGCTGGGATTTTTCAGTTATCTTAAAAAATCTTCTAAATCCTTTTATTTTTACAAATAATTCATTTCCATATTGTGTTCTTTTGTGCATTTTTACCATAAATATTATTAAAATTATTATACATATTATTTCTATAATATATAATAATAAATTATTTTTATTAGCCAATAATGCTGGCCATATTATATTAATTAGTGTTGGTATAATACATATGTTTCCAAAAATTGCCAAAACTATTTTCGTTGTCTTTGGTCCATTTCCCCAAATTGATATAAATAAAAAAACAAATCCTATAATTGTAATTATCATTTGAAACAGTGCTAATATCCATCCAAATATAATTCCATAAAATTCAATAATTGGCTTTATCGTAATTAAAGCATACATCAATAAAATCATAGCTGTGAGGTTTTTTATAACCTTTTTTGGTCTTGGAAGAAAAAATTTTTCTTTATTCTCCTTATTATCACTTATAATCTTTTTTACTTTTTCTGTCGCTTTCTCAAAATTATCTTTCAACTGAAGTCCTGTTACTGAATTGTCACTATGAAAAAATAATTCCTCAAGAAATATTTTTTCAATTTCATTATTTCCTTCATATTCTTTAATTTTTATAATTCTAAAGCCTTTACTTTTCTTAAAAATTCCTTGATCTGTAGTTTGTTCAATCTTCAAATAGCCTTTATTTGCTAAATAAATAAGTAATGACACAACATCTTTTTTATCTATATATCTTTTATATATATATCCCGTTTCTAAAGAATTACATTCTTTAGGAGGGTAAAATTCTTCAATTACTTCCATGTCATTATCTTCTTTTCCATATTTCAACCATAAATAAAATGTAATTAAAACAAACATTATTGAAATCGCCATTATCATGATTGAATAAATATCTATCTTCATTTTTATAATCCTCCCACATTTCTTAATAATTTTATTGTATCATACCTCAAATTTTTTTACTAGATATTCATAAAAAAAACACTTCATTTTGAAGTGTTTTCTCTATATATTAAATATCATCATCTTTAATTACATGATATTCTTTAAGAAGTTTTTCAATATCTGTGCCTTTAATTTGCTTTAAAACTTCTTTTAATGCAATTTTTTCTTTTAATCCTAAATTCATTTCTGTAATAGGTTTTCCATCTCTTAATTTAACTGTTGCATTTAATAAATCTCTTATATCATAAGTGCTTCCCCATACTTCTGGTACACCACGATCAACATTTAATAATGTGTAAACAGCTACCATTGCTGTACGAATTGAATATTCTGTTGTAAATATTGTATCTCTTTCTGTTTCTGCAAATTGACCTAAAAATGCAAAATTTACTGCTTGATTTGGAACTACTTTTGGTCTATCTGTTCCATTTCTTGGCATAAAGAATGCATCAATATATGGCATCATTACAGGTATTGTATTAGCACTATTTTCAGCTAATTCTTCTATTTGATTTTCTGGTACTCCTAAATGATATAACCATTCCATACAAATCTCTTTACCTGTACAATCTCTCATTGGTTTCTTTACATAGTTTCCTGGAACATTACTAAATAAACCATAGATCCATCCAACAAGTTGTCCCTTTGGTTGGCTTCTAAATTGTGGTTGACGATTAAATGTCCAACTTAATAACCAATTTGAATCTTTTACTGTTACAATTCCTCCTGTAACAACTTTTCCACTAAATGGATCTCTCTTACATATTTTTTGAACATATGGTGGAATTCTATCATCTAGTGTTGTTACTGTTGCACTCATCCAATTTGTTAATTCTGGATCATAACAGAATTTGTCTGGATTTCCAAATGAAGAATCTTGTTCAGCAATTTTACGCCATAAATCCCATCCTCCACCTGCTTTTATTTCTGTATTCATTACGGCTGGCGTATTTTGACTTCCCATACTTGAGTTTTCAACACACCCACCATTTGTTATAAATACTAAATCATTTTCTGTTAAATCAATACTTGATTTTTCTCCATCTTTTGTTATTATAATACTTTTTGCTACTTTTTTATAATCTGATATTTCAAATTTTACGTTTTCAACTTTTGTACCATAATGGAATTGAACATCATATTTTTTTAAATATTCTATCATTGGTAAAATCATTGATTCATATTGATTATATTTTGTAAATCTTAATGCTGTAAAATCTGGAAGTCCTCCAATATGATGTATAAATCTTTTTATATATAATTTCATTTCTAATGCACTGTGCCAATTTTCGAATGCAAACATTGTTCTCCAATATAACCAGAAATTTGAATTTAATACTTCATCTGAAAAATAATCTGTTATTTTTTTATCATATAAATCTTCGTCTGGTGTAAAGAATAATTTCATTATTTCCATTGCACCTTTATCAGATATATCAAATTTTCTATCTGTATGTGCATCTTCTCCTCTATTCATTGTTGCTCTCATTAATGAATAGTTTGGATCTTCTTTATTTAACCAATAATATTCATCAAGAACACTTACTCCTTCTGTTTCTATTGATGGAATTGAATGAAATAAATCCCACATACATTCAAAATGGTTATCCATTTCCCTTCCACCACGCATTACATATCCTAATCCATCATATAAGTATCCATCACAAGCTCCTCCTGGTATTTGGTCTTTCTCTAAAATATGGATATTTTTTCCTTTCATTTGTCCATCTCTAACTAGGAAACAAGCTGCAGATAATGCTGCTAATCCTGATCCCACAATATATGCTGATTTTTTGTCTACATCTACTGGCTTTTTTGGTCTAGCAAATGCTTCATAATTTCCACTACTATAATACATAGTTTATCAACCTCCTTATTTTTACTATGTGCTTTTATCTTATAGATAATACATAAAGTTTTCAATAAACAAACAAATGGATATGTATAATTTTTTTACATAATCCATTTTTTGTATAATTTAGTTTACATTTTTAATTAGACATTTTTCTTACCGCTTCTTCAAAATTTCCAGATATTAAAATATCTAATTTTTTTATTATATTTTCAGGACTCTCTTTCATTTCTGTGACTATCCAATTTTCTATTACTCCTGCAAACCCATATTTATAAAAATTTGCTATAAATATTTTATTTTCTTTAGTAATATTATAATTTTTTGATACATCATTTATAATATCTATAAAAATAGTGTTATATTGCTTAAACAAAAAATCTAACAATGTTTTTCTACTTAAAGAATTATATGTCTTTATAATAAATTTTTTATTCTCTAGCATATAATCTAATACATATTTAAAATTTTCTTGCCAATTTTTTATTGTTGTTTCTTTTTCTATTTTTTTTACAACTTCATTTGCGAAAATCCATTCTAATAAATCATATATATCTTTAAAATGATAATAAAATGTTTGTCTATTAATTCCACAGTCATTTGTTATATCACTTATTGTTATTTTATCTAAATCTTTTATTAACAACATCCTCTTTAATGATTGTGCCATCGCTATTTTTGTTATATTTGACATTTTATCATCTCACTTTCTTTGGTAATATTATTGTTTAAAAAATTCTAATACATCTTCATAAATTTGTTCATATTCTTTTTCATTTAATATTTCATGTCTTAAATCAGGATATAATTTACTTTTTATATTTTTATATCCTAATTTATTTAAAAATTGTTCTAAATTTTTAAATTTTTGCTCACTTTGAATTACTGGATCATTTTTACCTGCTATTAAAAATATATTTAATTTTTTATTTTTCACTTCATATTTTTGTGGTTCAAATGCTTTTTTTAATAATTTATATAAATTTATAAATCCATTCGTTGTGAAAATAAATCCACATAATTCATCATCATTATAAATACTTATATTTTCAGGATTTTTAGATAGCCATTCATTTTCTGCATTATATCCTTTATTATAACTATCAAATGTCAAATGGTTTAAAATTTTATTTGTCTTTTTTCCCATTCCTATAATTTTAAATATATATGCCATAAATATTGCAAATGGTGTAAATGGATTTTTGGTAGGAGTACCACATAAAATAATTTTTTCTATTTCATTATCATATTTTTGCATATATCCTCTTGCAACTAATGTTCCCATACTGTGGCTAAATAAATATAATTTTTGATTTGAATATTTTTCCTTTATATATTTCGTTACATCATGTAAATCATCTATTATGAAATTTGTATCCTCTGTATAAAAATATCCCAAATCTTTTTTGTCTTTCACACTATTTCCATGTCCTCTATGATCATTTATTACACAAACATATCCATTGTTTGAAAGATATTCCATAAAATTAAAATATCTTTCTTTGTGTTCTGCCATCCCATGTGAAAATTGCACAATTCCTTTTATCTCCTCTTTTGGAATTGTATATGCTAATTCAATCTTTAGTCCATCACTACTAGAATTTATAAAGTCATATTTTATCATTTATTTCCTCACTTTTTATTTTTTCTTTAGTATATACTAATTGACATTTCTTATCAAGCTTTATAAAAAATTTTATAATTTCGTAACAATAATTCCAATTACAATTCCAAATATATTTCCTAATGCTGTCATTCTGCCATGATATAATTTATTAGATTCTGGAACAAGCTCTCCAGATACTATATAAAGCATCGCCCCAGCCGCAAAGCTTAGGCATAATGATATTATCTGTTCTGATATTCTTCCTATAATACCTCCTATCAATGCACCAATTCCTGTTGCAATTCCAGATAATATTACATAAAGCATTACTTTATATACTTTCATTCCACCTGTTTTCATTGGTAATGCCATTGAGATTCCTTCTGGAACATCATGAAAACAAATTGCTAATGCTAGGGATAATCCAAGTTTAGTTGATGCTTCAAAACCAGATCCTATTGCAAGTCCTTCTGGAATATTATGTATTGCTAATCCTATACTTACTATTATTCCAGTTTTTAATAAATTACTTGCTATATTAGTATCTATTTTTCTGGTGTTAAATTTTTTATCTACAATAACATCACAAAATATCATCGCAATTATTCCTAAAATTATTCCGATTATTGTCTGTGTTATATTACTTATTTCTAATGCTTCTGGTATTAAATCAAAACATATTACTGACATCATTAATCCTGCCGCAAATGACAAAATAAAACTTAAAAATTTATTTGATGTATTTTTTATTGTACATCCTATAATTCCTCCTACAGTTGTTCCTATAGTTCCAAAAAACAATCCTAAAATAGTTGTATTTATAATATTTTCCATTAATCAAGCCTTTCTCTTATAACCTTTTTTAATTTATATTTTCACAATATTTTTTTATTACAATTTTCAGAAAAAGAGGGTGCAATGCACCCTCTTTACTGAGAAAACAATTATTTTAAATCTCTCTTACTAAATTCATTTCTCCTTCTTTTGCAAATTTTAAATTTCTAAAGCTATACTCGTTTTCAAGATTTTTCTTAAAACCATCAATATTCTGGTGAGTAGAAATAATAACTATTCTTTTCTTATCAGAATTTGCAAATCTCACAATATACTCTAAAATTCGCTCTGCATCTGCAGAATCTGTTTCAGATTTATCGTCAAGACCAGATGTACATTCGTCAAGCACCAAAACATCAATTTTTGCATCAAGCCAATAAAGCATTTTTGCAAGAATCATTCTCTGTTTTTGACCATTTGAAAGAGATTGATCAAATTGCTTTTGTTTCATCCATTTCCAAACTTCAAAGCAATTGGCTTTTATTTCACTCCACAAATGAAGATTCTCCAAAATTTCCTGCATTTTTACCAAGTCCGGATTTTCACTACAACAAAATAGTTCATCAAAAATATTCAAACTTCCAAATTTAAGTTTTTCATCATAAAACAAGAATCTGGACGTTGAGGGAATGTCTGTACTCTTTTCAACTCGGATCCGTTCTGTAAGCATTTTCATAAATGTCGATTTACCAGAACCAGACGGACCATATAAAATAACAATTTCTCCATCTTTAATATTTATTTCATCCTTTGATGTAAGAGTAAATGGTTTATCATTTTCAGACTCTTCCAAATATCGAATTGCAAATGGTTTAATTCTAAGATTTTCAATTTTGTAAGTTTTTTTTCTTTTTTCCTCTTCCTCATGATAAACCTTAAGAATCAATTCCATATCTTGCTCTTCTTTATTCATTATGATAACTCTCTCATTATGGTTATTCATAATAACTGCTATTTTTTGAATTTTATTTAATGCTGTTTCTACGATTATAAGTGTTGCTGTTATTTCAGAAATAGTACCAATATTAATTGTATTCCAATCGACTCCAATCAAATATCCTATTATAACACCATATTGAGCAAATACCTGTGTTGCAGAAATAAAAATTCTAGAAAGATTTATTTTTTTGTGATAACTCTTTACATTTTGATTTTTCTCTGCAATACTCTTCTGAAATTTTCCGATTCTCATCTCCATATCTTTTTCTACAATAGTTGGCACTCTTAGCAAATCATTTACAATTACAGATTGCTCATTATTGTACTTTTTATACCTTTGATAATATTGTTCTGTACTTAAAGTTATATATGTTACACTAAAAAATGAAATAACACAAAATCCTAAAACTAATGGAACAAAAACAGATTGTGAAATTGTTGTATTAGTTGCAATTGCTATAAATAGCATTACCAAAACACTCATAATTTCCAAGAAGTCAAAAAATGTTTGAATTTTTAACTTCCAAAGATTTTGCAAATACTGCTTAATAGTATTTAATACAGACTCATTACTCATTGTAGTATACAACTTACTATTAGAATCAAATTTTAATACTTTATTTGCAGTTTTTCCAATAATTCTACTTCCTCTCAAAACTATTTCATCTTCGAAAATTAGATCAAACTTTTTATTTTCTGAACTCTCCCAAAGATAAAATGCTTCATTTATTACATCTTGACCTCGATATAACATGAATAAGACAATTCCAAATACTATAAATTTATACTCAATCATCATATTGGTTATTTTAAGCATAAATGCGAAAATAAGAGAAATAATGCTCATGCCAAAGTCCATCAATTCTACTTTAGTTCCCATCCGTTTGATATCAGTTGGAACTTCAAGTAATTCATCTTTCAAACCGTACGGTTTAAAGAATTTAGAAATAAGATCTACCACCTCCCAAATTAATTGCTTGATTCTCAATTGTTTTTTCATTCAATTTTCCTCCTAATTTAAGCTCGAAAAATTTTATAAGGATTTTCCTTTACAATTTTATTTTACCATATTTACATAATATTTTCCAGTCATAAATAAAAAATACCACCAATATGTGGTATTTTTTATAAATTATTCTTCTTCACCTTGTAATTTATCTGCTCTATCTGCTGCAATTAAATTATCTATCATTTCATCTAAATCACCATTTAAGAAGTTTTCCATTTGGAAAATACTCATACCAATTCTATGATCTGTAATACGACCTTGTGGGTAATTATAAGTACGAATTTTTTCACTTCTATCTCCACTTCCAACTTGTGATTTTCTTGCATTTGCTATTTCAGAATCTTGTTTTTCTTTCTCTATATTATACAATCTTGAACGTAACATTTTCATTGCATATTCTCTATTTTGTAATTGTGATCTTTCTGTTTGACATTCTACAACAATTCCTGATGGTTCATGTATAAGTCTTACGGCTGATGATGTTTTATTAATATGTTGTCCACCAGCACCAGATGCTCTAAATACTTCCATTTTAATATCTGCTGGATTTATTTCAATTTCAACATCTTCAACTACTGGTAATACAGCTACTGTTGCTGTTGATGTATGAATTCTTCCACTACTTTCTGTATCTGGAACCCTTTGAACTCTGTGTACACCACTTTCAAATTTTAGTCTACTATATGCACCTTTTCCAATAACCATAAATGATATTTCTTTATATCCACCTAATTCTGTTTCATTCTCATTTAATATTTCTATTTTCCAGTGTTTTCTTTCTGCATACATTGAATACATTCTAAATAATGTTGCCGCAAATAATGCTGCTTCTTCTCCTCCAGCACCACCACGAATTTCACAAATAATATTTTTATCATCATTTGGATCTTTCGGAATTAATAATGCTTTTAATTCATCTTCAATATGTGGTAAATTTTCTTTTGCCTCATAATAATCTGCTTCAGCAAGTTCTTTTAATTCTTTATCTTCCATCATTTCTTTTGCTTCATCCATACGTTGTTTTTCTTTTTTATATTCTCTATATTTTTGTACAACTTCTTCTATTGAACTATGTTCTTTTATTAATTTTTGCCATTCTGTTTGATTTGCTATAATTTCCGGATCACTAATTAATTTAGTTAATTCTTCATATCTAGCTTCAACAGCTTCTAATTTGTCAAACATAAAATTATTCTCCTTTTCTACTCTCCAATTTTTAACATTATTTATTATACTATATATTTAATGGTTTTTCAAGTGTTTTTTCTTTCATTTAATTTATTAAAATTTTAAAGTTCAATAAAATTAAATTCAATATTATTATTTTGTAAAATTCTTAATTCCCTAGTCGTACATGTAAATATAATTATTTGTCTATCTTTAAATTTTTTTGATAAAAATAGCATAATATTTTCCAATCTAATATCATCAAAATATGCAAATGCTTCATCTAATATTATTGGTAATTTTTCATTAGTTATTTCATCTATAATAGCTAACCTTAATGATAAATAGATTTGATCTATTGTTCCTATACTTAATCTATCTGCAGAAATATAATTTCCGTTTGGTAATTCTACAATTAATCCTTGTTCATCATTAAATAAAATATTATTATATTTTCCATTAGTTATTTTTGAAATATTTTCAGATAATTTTTTATTAAATTCTGGATTAATATTTTCTTTTAATTTTTCATAAGCTATTCCAATTGTTTCTTTAACTAACTCAATTGCATCATTATTTTCTTTTAATTCCTCTAATTGGTTCCCTAGTACTTCTTGTTCTTCTTCTAACCTTACAATTTCACTAAATTGTTCTTCAAATTCCTCTTGTTTTATTTCTAGTTTTGTTAATTCATTATTTGAATTTTCAATCATCGTTTGTAATATATTTATTTTTTTTTCAATATTATTTTCATTAAATATTTCATTTATTTTTTCTATATTAAAAATATCTGAATATTTATCAAATATTTTTTTCTTTTCAATATTTAATAAATATATATTTTTATTTTTTTCTTTTTCAATTTGTTCTTCCATTATTTTTGAATTATTATCTAATAAATTTAATTGATTTTTTAATTTATTAATTTCATTTTCATTATTTTCTATATTATTATTATTTTGTTTTTCTAATTCTTTTATTTTTTTATTTATTGTTCTTATTTTTAAATAATAAATAATTAAATAAATTGGTATTATAAAAGCAATTAAATATTTTATTATTTTATTTTTTATCAAATATATCCAAATTAAATTAATTATTATTAATATAAATAAAATTATATTATATTTTTTTATTTTTTTGTTTTTTAATTGTTTTTTATTTTCAATTAATTTATTATTTTTTATTTTATTATAATTATTATTTTCAAAATTAATATTTTCGTTTATTATATTTTTATTGTTATTATTTTCTCGAATTATTTTTTCTTTTATTTTTATTTTTTCATTATTAATTTCATTTTTATTAAAAATGTTTTTTACATCTAAGAATAAATTAATTTTATTTTTTTTTTTATTTATTTTTTTTTTTAATTGATTTATTTTTTCTTGATTTTCTTCTTTTAAATTTTGTTCAATTTTTAATAGATTTATTTTTTCTTGATTTTCTTCATATTTTTTATTAATAATATTTATTGGTCTTTCTTTTGTTCTTTCTGTTCCAATTTTCTCTAATTGTAATTTATTTAACTTATCTATTGATTCTTTATATGAGATGTTGTCTTGGCCTGTTCCCAACATGTTGGAAATTTTTTGTAGTAACATACTCTTTATATCTTTTCCAAATTTTACCTCTTGTTGTAATGATATTGATGTTGCTAAAAACATTTTTGAATCAATATTTGTTTGTTCAACAAAAAATTCATTTCCATTTTTTTTATTTATATTAAATTTATTTGATATTTCTTCTCCTTGTTCATTAAATATATTTGGATTTTTTTTATTAAATTCTCTATATATTTCATATTTATTTTTATTATCTAATTCATATGTTATTTTTCCTGAAAATTCATCACTATCCCATGGTTTATATTTTTCATAATCTGATATTTCTTTTCCATTTTTATTTTTTTGTATTCCATATAATATATTAAAAATAAAATTTAAAATTGTTGATTTTCCACTTTCATTTTTTCCATAAATAATATTCAAATTATTATTTAATTTTATTTCTTTATTTTTTATTTTTCCATATGAATTTATTTTTATTTTATTTATTTTCAAAATAAATCCCTCCATATTATTTAACTTAAAATTTCTAGTCCTATTTCTAATGCTTTTTCTATTATTTTTTCATTATAATTATTTTTATTATTTAATAATTCTTTTACAAATAATCCTTTTAAATTATTTTCTTGAATTATTTTTTCTATATTATAATTTATTTTTGTATTATTTTTTATTTTTATTATTTTTTCATCTAAATAATATTTATATATTTCATTAATATTTATTTCAAAATTTCTTTTTCCAATTAATATTATTTCATATAATTTATTTTCTTCTAAATTAATTGAATTTATTTTTTCGATTATTTCTTCTATTGAATTTAATTCTGTACAATCCAATTCTTGTTTTTTAAATTCCAATTCATCCAATTTAATAAATTCTAATTTATTTCCTAATTTAGAAATTTCTCCTGTTACCATTCCATGTTCACCCAATTCATCAAATCCCATTGCTATGGTAGAACCAGGATATATTATTTTTCCATCATTTTTAAAATTATTTTTGTGTATATGTCCTAATGCAACATAATCAAAACCTTTTTCTTGCAACATTCTTGTACTCATTGAATTATATTGCATATCTTCTAAGTTTGCGCCATCTAAAGTTCCATGAATTACTAATATATTTATTTTGTTTGGATTTGATATTTTTAAATCGTTGAAATTCAAATTTGAGCAATAAAAATCATCAAAACCATATCCATATATGTCTATATTATCTGTCTCTATTCTTTCAAATTTAGGACCAAATATATGAACATTTTTATTCCACCAAAAATTATTATAATATGAATTTTTTAATAATGGATCATGATTACCTGGTGCAATAAATATTTGCGTATCATCTATCTCTAAAAATAATTTATTTATATATTCAATTGTTGAAGTTCTCATATATTGATTTTCATACAAATCTCCCGCAATAAAAAAATATTTTATATTATTTTCTTTTATATAATTAATTATCTTTCTTAATATAACTCTTTGATCATACCTTCTTTGCTCTCCAATTCCTATTTTGTCTGAAAGCATTTTAAATTGCATATCAAAATGCATATCTGCTATATGTACAAATCTCATTGTATATTTTCCCTTCTTTCGTTAATTTTTATGTAATTATTTTATTATATTTATTTTGTTTTTTCAATACTTTTCAAAACTTTTGTTTCCATTTTATATAAAATTCCAAAATAAAAATGTCTACCTCTTAGATAGACATTTTAATTCATTTTTTATTCTTCATCAATTGGTCCAAATAATTCATCAAATTTTGCTTCTAACTCTTTTTGTAAATCATATGAATCCTCTTCATCTGTTATTATTGATGCTTTTTGACTCTTTTCTGCTGATTCTAAATTACCCAAGCTAATCATATCATTATTTGTTGTATTTGAATTCTCCAGTGTTTGACTTAACTTTGTATTATCTACTTCTTCTTTTTTTGCTGTTTCATCTTTTTGACTACTAGAATCATCATCAAATAAATCATCTAAAGATTCTACCTTTAAATTTTGAGCCTCTTTTTCGGCTTTATCTTCAGACCATGGATTATATGGATTGAATTTTCTCCAACTTCCACGTTGAATTTCTCCAATATCATTATGGCTTATTTCTGCATTTTTCAAATTATTTGCCATAATTTTATGCTTAAAATAGTAAAATTTATTTGCTTTTACTGGTTTTATTCCTTTTTCAAATATAATACACAAATCATTATCTAATCTTCTTAATTCGTCAGGTGTCATTAAAGCTCTTGCCATGACTTGATCTGAATCACTTGTTCCTGTTTTATGATGTTGTTTATCTCTACTTATAGAAATACTTTCTCTTTCTATTGTTTTCTCACCTAATGTTTTTGAAAAATATTCAACTGTCTTAAAAGAGTTACTTCCTAAGAATAAGTGAGTATCACAGTTTCCTATGATTGTTTCATAAGATTTATCATATATTGCCTCTAACTGGTCCAAATTCTGTAATATTACACTAAATGAAATTTTTCTACTTCTTGAAGTCGATATTTTTTTATCAAAATCTGGTATTTTTCCAATATTTGCAAACTCATCAAGTATAAAATATGTTGGAACTTTTAATCTTCCTCCATTATCATCTGCAAAATTATATAATTGTTGTATCATTTGAGAGAAGAATATTGTTAATAAGAAGTCATATGCTGTATGTGTATCTGATGAAATTACATATACTGCTGTTTTCTTATTTCCTATATCTTCAAAATTAATTGTATCTGTTGATGTTAACTCTGCAATTTCTTTTGAATCAAACTTTCCTAATTTTGATTGTAATGTACTTAATATTGAACTGTATGTTTTTTCTGGTGCGATTTCTATTGATTTATAATTCATTCTTGCAGGATGGTCATATGGTAATTTGCTTATTAATTCTGTAAGTAAATTGCTTCCACCATTTGAGTTTGCTGCTCTTACAAGTTCTGCACAACTTGCTAAATTTTGTTCTTCTTCTGGTCTTGCTGCCATTAAATAATATATTAAAGCTTTTAATAACATCTCTGCTGAATCATCCCAGAATGGATCAGAACCACCACCATCTGTTTTTTGACCTTTTACTATTGTATTTGCAATTACGTCTACATCTATTTCTGATGAAATATGTTTTAAAGGATTATATCCATCACTATATTGTGGTTTTACTAAATTTAATACTTTTATTTCATATCCATGTTGTTTTAAATAACCTGCTGTTCTATCATAAAGTTCTCCTTTTGGATCTGTAAATACATAAGAACCTAATAATTGATACGCATTTGGTATTGAATATGATGCTGATTTACCTGATCCAGAACCTCCGACTACTAGTACGTTAACATTTCCTCTTTTATCTACTGGTAAATAATTATCTTCTGCTAAAACTATTCCCTTTTTATTATTAAGTATAGTATATTGTTCACCATTTCTGCTCCAATCACTTGATCCATGTTCCATATCTGTATATTCATTTTTGGGTGCAGATCTTATTAAACCAATTGTCATTAAAATTGCATAAAATATTGTAAATAATCCAACATTTTTTAAATAATCTCCCCAGATTTTTTGACTTGATAATATTCCAAATGATTTTCCTAAATGTTGTATTGAATCTATTATTACCTCAAACCCTTTAGATATATTATGTTGTATCTGTGCCTCATGAAATCCAATTGTTAATGGCATGACTAATACTATGGATATAAATACCCATAGTATTGCAAAAATTATATAATATTTTCTTGTTCTTCTTATTGCTCCTGAAATCTTGTAATTCATATGTAAATCACCTTCTCTTTTGTTTTATTTTGATAATTCTTCTGCTTGCTTTTGTTTACTATTATTGTATGCTGGTATTGTTATATAATCAACTGGTAAAGTTTCTCTTATCGCTGCTCTAGTTGCTTTAAGGTTTTCATTTTCTCTTTCTTTACTTACTCCTGTATAACATAATGTTGTTTTACTCATTCCAGCTGCACTTCTAGTTTCTGCTATGTGATTTCCCATAGTAAAATATCCTCCTTAATTACTCACCTCTTACTTCAAATGCAAAGTAAGACTTATTTGGTTTTAATTTACACTTTCCCTTTACTTTATTTTCTTTTTCATCAAAATAAAGTCTAGGTTTTATTTCTTCTGTAGTTTCAGGATCAATTACACAAATATCTCTTCTTAAATTTGGTGTATAATTAAATTCTTTAAATTCCTGTTCTTCTTCTGAATATAATGTATCGAACTTAAATGCTGATGGACTTTTACCAATTCTAACTTCATCATCAATCAATACACCAGAATTAATAATAACTTTATCTCCTGCAAATGATAAAATTGCTAATTGATTTCCTTGTGGTTGTGGATCATCAACATAAAAAGTCTTTCTTCTAGATTCTCCTCTTATTTCTTCTGAACATTCTAATCTTTCTACTGTATATTTAGGATACTCTTTTAAAAACTCTTTCTTGGTTTTATATATTTGATAAATAACTGTACTTACTCCTTTTGGATCTGTTATACTAAAATGTTTTCCTTGTAACATATCCATTTTTATTTACCTCTCTTTCTATGTTAATCCATAGTTTTATCTTATGTTTACCGACAACCATACTTTATTATACATCTTATATGCTTATTTGTCAATAGCTTTAAACTTTTTTCGGTATTTTAGACACTTCTTGGATTAAATTTTGATATTTCTTTTAATTTTTTAAACATTTCTTTTTCTTCTGATGTAATTTTTTCTGGAATTACAATTTCTAATTTTCCTATTAAATTCCCTCTTTCACCTTTTGCATTTTTATATCCTTTATTAGGGATTTCTATTGTTTCACCAGATTGAACTCCATTTGGTATATATATTTGAGTTCGGGTTCCATCTATTGATTCAACTTTTGCTTTAGTTCCCAATACTGCTTCCCATGGTGTTATTGGAATTATAGTTGATAAATTTATTCCATCTAATTTAAACTTTTTACTATCTTCTATATTTATTTTTATGAACATGTCTCCATTTTTACCACCATTTTTGCCTGTCTTGCCTTGTCCCATTAATCTTATTTTTTCATTTTCCTGTACACCTTCTGGTAATTTTATAGTAATTGTTTTGTCTTTATTTTCTAAATCTTTAAATACAATCGTTTTGTTTGCTCCGTAAAATCCTTCTTCAAGTGATATATTTATTTCTGTTTCAATATCTTCACCTCTTATTGCTGGTTCATTTGGCTTGTCTATGCTTTCAGCTGTATCTCCGCTCCCAAAAAACATTCCAAATATTTCACCAGCCATTTGTCCTGAAGTCTTTGTATGATTTAATCTACGTCCAACATTATAATTCCAAGTTCTATCATATTTTCTTTTTGTTGATGGATTTGAAAGAATTCTGTAAGCTTCATTTACATCTTTTATCTTTTCTTCTGCTAATTTATCACCAACATTTACATCAGGATGATATTTTTTCGCTTGTTTTCTATAGGCTGATTTTATTTGATCTATTGTTACTTTATTTGTTTCTAATTCTAATATTTTATAGTAATTCTTAAATTTCATTTGACATCCTCCAATTAAATTTTTCTAAAAAAATTGGTATTCACATTATACCAATTCTTTTAGAAAAAATCTATAGTTTTTGACAAATTTCATAAAATTTCATGCCATTTGAAGCTTTTATTAAAACTCCATCTCCTTCTTTTAAAATTTCTTGCAATTTGCTTAAAATTTCCTCATTATTTTGTAATAAAATACATTGTGTTTTCTTATTTTTATTTGCTTTTGAAATAATATTTTTAGCAAATTCTCCTCTACATATTAACACATCTATATTATCATTAGCCACTTCTTCTCCAACTTTTTCATGTAGTTCTTTAGAAAAATCTCCTAACTCTAACATATCTCCTAAAACAGCTATTTTTCTTAAATCCGTACGACTTGAAAGATATTTCAAACTTGCTTTCATTGATTCATAGCTTGCATTATAACTATCATTTATTAATGTAGCACCATTTTTTAAAACTCTTATATCCATTCTCTTTTTTGTTAATTCAAATTTTGATATTCCATTTTGAATTTCTTTTGCTGTTAATCCTAACACTTTTCCAACCATAAAACCACATAATGCATTATATACAAAGTGTTCGCCTCCAACAGGAACATCTATGTTAACTTTTTCTGATGAAGTTTTAACTACAAATTTGCTTTTTTCTTCTCCTAATTCAATTTTTTCTGCAATCACATCACTTGAATTGTTTATTCCGTATGTATGTATTTCAATTTTCTCCTTATTTTCTTCATACCATTTATGTAATAAATCATTATCATTATTTATGATTACTCTTGGAATTTTCATTCCTTCTAGAATTTCAAGTTTTGCTTTTAATATATTTTCTCTTGACCCTAAATTTCCTATATGTGATGTCCCAATATTAGTTATTACAGCTAAAGTTGGTTTTGCTATATTTGTCAATAAACTTATTTCTCCAAAATGATTCATTCCCATTTCTACAACCAATGCTTCATGATCTTTTAACTTTAATATTGTTAATGGTAATCCTATATTATTATTGTTATTTCCTTCTGTTTTTAATGTCTTATATTTCTGACTCACTACACTTGCTATTATATCTTTTGTACTTGTTTTTCCTACACTTCCTGTAACAGCAATTACTGGAATATTATATAAACTTCTCTTATATTTTGCAATTTCGTATAATGCTTCAAATGTATCTTCAACTTGTATTATAGTTTTATCTTTATATTTTTCTTTTTCTTCTTTTGATATTTGTATATTAGAAATTATTACAGCCGTAGCTCCTGCATCTAGTGCTTGATTCCAAAAATTACTCCCATCAAATTTTTCTCCTTTTATTCCAATATATATATCACCTTTTTGTATTGTTCTTGTATCTTTTGAAAAATTTTCAACTTCTAATTCTTCATTTCCAAATAACATTTTTCCTTTTGTAACCTTTAATATTTCTTTTACTTTCATTCAACTTTCGTCCTTTCGGTATACTATTGTTTTGACTTATTATATTCTATTTATCTATAAATTGCAACTATAAATAAATAAGCATTTAAAATATCTAATTTAGATATTTCAAATGCTTATAATCTAAAAACTATTGATTTTCAACAGCTCTATTTGCAATTTCTATAGCTTTTGAAACTATATTACCACATGTTTTTGAGGAAACATTTTCCCAACTTCCTCCGTCTTTTTTTACCTGATCATATACACCTAGTTCTTTTGCAATTTCTGTTCGTAAGTTTTCAGATATTAATTTGTTACTTCTTGACATACTAAGCTCTCCTTTCAAATTTAATCTGTTATTTTACGGACCGTTTTTGAAAATATATTTTAAATATTTTCAATCATATTATCTGCAAAAGATATTTTTTTATTAAAACAATTTTTTCAAAATTTAGAATTTTATTCTGTCAATGTTCCATTTTCAGTATTTGTTACTATTAATGTATCTTCTTCTTTTCCTGTCTGAGCATTTATATATTCAATAAATTCTACTTCATTTATTTTTCCTTTAAATTCGTAACATAATACTTCTGTATTAAATTCTGTTGGTATTATTGCTAACTTTTCACTTGACAATTCTGCTTTTGTTGAAATATTTTTTCTTGCCTCGTCTATTGAAATCAAATTACTTGGAATTTCTCTTTCAAAATGACAATTTAAATATCCTGTTGCATCAACACCAACTATTTCACCATTATCTAATGCTATTTTTAATTTAATTAAATCAGGATATGCAACTATATTTCCTTGTTTATATGCATAATTTATAACTATATATCCATCATTTTTCATATAATAAGTTTCTTGCATATTTTCATATTTTTTTGCTTGTAAATATTCTTTTCCTTTTTGAATTGCATCTTGTTCTGTTATATTTTCACCATTTGTTTCTCTATCATAATTCATATAAACAAGATGTCCACCTTTTTTGGAAATTGATATTCCTATTTTTTTATTTTCATTTGTCGTTACTTCAAATCTATATACTGGTATATTTCCATTTTCAACATATCCATTATTTTTTGTTTCTTTTATTTTATCTTTTCCAATAAATTCCTCTGCAATTATTTTTGCTTCTTCTTCTGAAATATCATTGCCTGTTAACCCTTTCTTTTCTTCACTTGTTATATGTTCAGAAAATGCCCCATCATAGATTAATCCTGAATATTCGTGAAAGTTTTGTTCTACCATATTAAAATTACTTACTTCTGATATATCTGAACCTTCTGCATTCTTTTTTAAATCTTCCCACTTTATAGTTCCATTATTTAATTCTGTAATCATTTCATTTAATGTATTTGATAAATCATTTGCATAATTATATAATTCTTGTATTTTATCCATATCCTCATCTGATAAGTCTTGTCCATCTATACATTTATTTGCCATAGTATAACTGTATTCACTTACTTGATTTAAAAATTTTTCTGTATTTTCAATTTCTTGACTTTCTATTGGAACCATACTTAAATAACATGTTGCTAAATCTGTTTCTCTCCATACTTCCATAAGTGTTTTTGCACCATGTCTCGCTTCTTTTGATATCATAGATTTTGCTAAATAAATTTTTGAATTTTGAATTCTATCTACAACCTCATAAAAAGCTTTATTATTATCATTTTGTACCACATTCGCATATGATGTATTTTTATTATACAAATTTATCCCTAAGATTACTGCAATAACAATAGCAATTATTGCAATAACATTCCACACTTTTTTTGAATTATTCATTTTAATATCTCCTCACTTATTAACTTTTTCTTATTTTTTCATTTTTTTCAAAAAATTATACAATTATTTATTTTTTTGTGCTAAAATATTTCTGAATTTATATGGAAAGGTCTGACTAATGAAAGTAATTATTTTTTACGCAAAATATGGTGGTGGTCATTTATCTGCCGCTCGTTCAATAGAAAATTGTATAAATACATATTATAAAAATGTTAATGTTGAATTAATAGATTTTATGGAATATGCAAATAAAGAATTTAATAAAATAACAACAAAAGCTTATGCTGAAATGGCAAAAAAACTTCCGAAGGCTTATGGAAGCATATATTGGAAATCTGAAAAAGGTCCTCTTGCTCACATAAGTACAACTTCAAATAAATTATTATCTATAAAAATAAATAAATTATTACAAAAAAAATCACCAGATTTAATTATCTGTACACACCCTTTTGCAAGCCAAATGTGTGGTTATTTAACAAAACATCATAAATTAAATACAAAAATAGCAACAATTTTAACAGATTTTGCATCACATGATCAATGGCTTGTTTATAATGAATATATTAATTATTTATTTGTATCTAATATAGAAATGAAAGAAACATTGATGAGTAAAAATATTCCAGCCGATAAAATATTTGTTACTGGAATTCCTATCTCAGAAAGATTTTTAAATAAATATGATAAAAAATCTTTATTTATAGATTTTAATTTAAATCCAAATAAAAAAGTAGTATTATTTTTTGGTGGAGGAGAATTTGGGCTTGGAAAAAATTATACTTTAAAAGTTTTTGAGACATTTGTAAAAGATTCTGCTGATATTCAAATCATTGCAATTTCAGGAAAAAATAGAAAAATGAAAGAAGCTTTTGAAAATATTGTTATAGAAAATCACAAAGAAGCAAATGTACAAATATTTGAATATACAAATAAAGTACCCGAATTTATGAGTATTTCAAGCTTAGTTGTAACAAAACCTGGTGGACTTACTACTTCTGAAAGCCTTGCTTCAGGATTACCAATTGTTGTTATAAATCCTATTCCAGGTCAAGAAGAAGAAAATGCTGAATATTTAGTTAATCATAATACTGCAATTTGGTTAAAAAAAGATGATAATGTAGAAGAAATTATTAATAATTTATTATCTGATTCTTCAAAATTAGAAGAAATGAGTAATAATGCAAAATCAATTTCAAAACCAAATTCAACAAATGATATATGTAAAATATTATTAAATAATTAAAAAACACTTCATTTTTGAAGTGTCTTTTTTATAATTCTCTTCTTCCCTCTAATGCTTTTGTAAGTGTTATTTCATCAGTATATTCCAAATCTCCTCCAACAGGAATTCCATGGGCAATTCTTGTTACTTTTACCCCTAATGGTTTTATTAATTTTGATAAATACATAGCTGTTGCTTCACCCTCGACCCTAGGATTTGTTGCCAATATAACTTCTTTTACTTGACCATCCATAAGCCTAGCTAATAATTCTTTTATTTTTATATCATCTGGTCCTATTCCATTCATTGGAGATATTGAACCATGTAAAACATGATATACTCCTCTAAATTCATGTGTTCTTTCCATTGCCACAATATCTCTCACATCTTCTACTACACATATCTGTGATTGGTCTCTTTTGGGATTTCCACATATTGGACATGGATCTGTGTCTGAAATATTCCAACATTTACTACAATATTTTAAATTCTTCTTTGCATTTACAATTGCATTCACAAATTCATCAGTTTCTTCTTGTGATGCATTTAATATATAAAATGCTAATCTAGCTGCTGTTTTATTACCTATACTAGGTAATTTTTCAAAGCTTTCTATTAATTTTTCTATTGATGGTGAATACATTGACATTTTCTTTTCCTCCTAGACAATTATAGCAGAGACAATGCTCTGCTTATATTATTACATTATTCCTGGTATATTAAATTTTCCCATTGATGCTGCTTGTGCATCATCAACTTGTTTAAATGCTTGATTAATACAGGTAACAATTAAATCTTGTAGCATTTCTACATCTTCTGGATCAACTACTTCTTTTTGCAATTTTAAATCTAATATTTGCTTTTGACCATTTACTTTTACTGAAACTGCATTTCCCCCAGCTGATGCTTCAAATTCTTTTTCAGCTAATTCTTGTTGATTTTTTTCTAAATCTGCTTGCATTTTTTTTGCTTCTTTCATTAAACTATTGATGTTCATTCCACCAAATCCTCCCATACCTCCTGGGAATCCTCCTCTTTTTGACATTTGCTTTTCCTCCTAATTTAAAATTTATTCTACTACATCAAATGGAATATCAAAACCATTTGCAAAGTTAGATATTTCTTGTTCTTCACTTGCTTCTTGTACTTGTGGTTTAGTATCTATAAATTTTATATTCATTTCTTTTCCACATGCAACAGAAACTTGTTTTATTAATTCTTGTTTATTTTCAGGTTTTTCCAAAACTGCCTTTCCGAAGGGAGTTATCCCTCCTGGAAATTGAATTCCTATAGTCATATCATTTACTTCTACGGCATTAGTATTTATTAAATTTGTATATAATACTATTTTTCCATTTTGTTTTAGGTTATTTACTATATCTTTCCAATATTGTGCTGGCTTACTATTTTTTCCAATCCCAGCAATAGCATCAGTAGTGGATTTCGATTGATTTTGTGTTTGATTGGTTGTTCTATTTGTCTGAGGTGCTCTAGCCCTAGTAGTTCCACCACTAGATCTTAAATAATTTTCTATTTTATCTAATCTTGCATAAATATCACCATTTCCTCCACTGTCTCCACCAACTGGAGCATTAGATATTTCCTTATCACATAATTTAATAATTCCAGCTTCAAAAACAATTTGCCTTTGTGTTGACTGTTTCATATTATTTTCAAGTTCTGATAATTCTGATATTAACCTTATTGCTCTTTCTTTGGTAACTTTTTCTGATAATTCTTGTAATCTTGTAAAATCTTCGTCATTATAAATAGTTAATTTTTGATTCGTTTTTACCATCAAAATATCTTTTACATATTTTATAATTTCCCAAAGTAAATTATTTAAGTCTTTTCCTTCATTTAAAACTTTGGTTATTGTTTCCATTGCTTCATCAATATTATATTCGACTATTGCTTGTGTAATGCAATGAATATATTGTAATTTTGGTATTCCTACAAGTTCTTTTATTTTATTTTCATCTATGTTGTTTTCACCATCTTGAATACATCTCTCTAATATTGATAACGCATCTCTCATTGCTCCTTCGGATAGTGCTGCAATAATATTTAATGCTTGTGTTGTTGCATTTACATTGCTTTCTTTACATACAAGTTCTAATCTTTTTATTATATCTTCATCTGGAATTCTTTTAAAGTCAAATCTTTGGCATCTTGATAAAATTGTTGCTGGTAATTTTTGTGGTTCTGTTGTTGCCAAAATAAATTTTACATGTTCTGGTGGTTCTTCTAATGTTTTTAATAATGCATTAAATGCACCTTGTGATAACATGTGAACTTCATCTATTATATAAACTCTATATTTTGCTTTTGTTGGTAAAAAATTAACTTCTTCTCTTATTGAACGTATATCTTCAACACTATTATTTGAAGCAGCATCCATTTCTACTATGTCTGTTAATGATCCATCTAGTGCTGCTTTACATATTTCACATTCATTACATGGCTCTCCATCTTGTGGATTTAAGCAATTTACAGCTCTAGCTAATACTTTTGCTGATGTTGTTTTTCCTGTTCCTCTGACACCATTAAATAAATACGCATGCCCTACTCTATTCGCAATTATTTGATTTCTTAAAGTTCTTGTTATATGTTCCTGACCTACCATTTCTGAAAATGTTTGTGGTCTGAACTTTCTATAAAGAGCTGTGTACCCCATATTTTCACATCCTTTATATAAAAAATGATATGAATTCTAATCTCTCTATGGAAAACAACGCCCACATAAAAGTATCTACTTATTGCTGCTTCCTCCCGGACCTGACAAGGTTCATAGGCTTTTATTGAGTTTGCTTTCCATACAGAGGTTAGCTCTCATACCCTCCATATTATACAATGCAATTTTTGTTTTTGCAAGTAATTTATTAAAGTTTTTTAATTTTCTATTCTTTTAAAAATAAGATTATTAAATTCAGTTAATTCTATTCCAGTTACTCCTTTTTCTATAACCTCTTTGGCTGGAATATCAATTTGTATATTAGTTTGATATTTTCTGTTTGTTGTTAATGTTATTATGAAATCAAATGAAATAGTTGTTTTTATATTTTCTTCTTTTATATCTGTTAATTGTAATAATTTTCCATAATCAACTTCTTCATTTTCATTAGAAATATAATTTGATAAATTATTAATTGCATATCTAAATGCGATTATTCCACCTTGATTAGAAATTTTTTGTTGCTTAATATTTGATTCCATCTCACCTGTGTATACTATTTCTTCTGTTTCATTTTCATTTGTATTTTTAAACATTACTTTTTCATCTTCAACTGGTTTGTATATTTTAGTTTCTCCAATTGAATCTGTTTTATTAATTTTTATATTATTTATAGTTACATCTTTTATTATTTCAGTTTTATTGTATCTTGAATTTTTTTCCAAATATATATATATATCATTATTTTCAGAAACATTAAAATTCCATTTTTCTTGATGACCTTCATTTTCTATTCCATTTACACTTTGAGCTATAGCTATTTTTGTTATTTCAAATGGTATATTAGTCTCTCCTTGAACTTCATATTTTAATATATATATTCCTATACCACATAATATTGCAAATATTATTACTATAAAAATAATTCTATTAATTATCTTTTGAGTTGATTTTTTATACATTTTTATTTTTTCTTAACTCCTTAAAAAATTGTTTCAATATATTTTCACATTCAGTTTGCATTATATTTTTTTCATATTCTACTTTGTGATTAAATGTAAAATCTTCAAATAAATTTAGCACTGATCCAACTGCTCCTGTTTTATTATCTGATGTTCCATAATATACTTTTTTTATTCGTGAATTAATTATTGCTCCAGCACACATAGAACATGGTTCTAATGTTACATACATTTCACAGTCTAATAATCTCCAGGCTTTTAGTTTTTGGCTTGCTTTTTGTATTGCTATTATTTCTGCATGTTTTGTTGTATCTGTTTTTGTTTCTTTTTGATTATATCCTCTTGCTATTATTTTTCCATTTTTTACAATTACTGCCCCTACAGGTACTTCTAATTTGTTATATGCTTTTTTTGCTTCTTTTAAAGCTTCTTTCATGAATTTTTCTTCCATTTCTACCTCTTATTTTATCCACTATTATTCTTTAATGTTTTATATAAAAATTCATATGTAAATATTTAGACAGCAATTTTATAATTTATAATTATTAAAAAATATACCAATATTAAATTAACCACCAAAATTATAATTGGAAAAAGTACATCTGTTTTTTTATTATATATTTTTTTGTCATACATCTTTCGTATATATATTATTGTTATACATACATTTATTATTAGAAATGGAATCATTCTATACATTGAACTTTTAAATATTTCAATTTCAGGAGATACTTTTTCTTCAGAAGGGTATGTTGGCATATCATTTAACCATATTGCGGTATTACCATATATTAAAAATTTCATACTGATATTAAATATTATAAGAATTATTCCAGTTAAACAATTATATTTTATTTTATCTTTTTTCATATTTATTTTTTCCTTAAATTTTTATTGGTGTTCCTAGGCGGACTCATCGAGCCGTGTCGGGAAAATGGTCTACTAGACCATTTTCTGTTCCTCCTTTTCGAGTCCGTTAAGAAAACATACTTATATGGTGTTCCTAGGCGGACTCGAACCACCATCGGTCGCTTAGGAGGCGACTGCTCTATCCTGCTGAGCTATAAGAACATTTCTTTTACATTATACTTCATTGCTTTTATTTTGTAAACCTTTTTTTGTCTCTTTATTGATTAATTGTGAAAAATGATTTATAATATTTAAGATTTATAAATTGTTTGGAGGTTTTATATGCAACATATTTTAAGTAAGATGAGAAAAGCTATAGAAGACTATAATATGATAGATGAAGGAGATAAAATTGCTGTTTGTTTATCAGGTGGAAAAGATTCAATTACAATGCTAAATGGTTTAAAGGCTTTACAAAGATTTTATCCTAAACATTTTGATTTAATTGCTATCACAGTTAATCCTGGATTTGAAAACTTTAATAAAGATATTCTTCAAAAAAATTGTGATGAAATTGATGTTCCTCTTTTTATTGAAGATACTCAAATTAAAGAAATTGTTTTTGATGTTAGAAAAGAAAAAAATCCTTGCTCTTTATGTGCTAATTTGCGTAGGGGTATAATCAATTCTGTTGCCCAAAGAGAGGGATGTAACAAAATTGCTTTAGGTCACAATCTAGATGATGTAATTGAAACTTTTATAATGAATTTAAAATATGCTGGAAATATTTCAACTTTTTCACCAAAAAGTTATATGGACAGAAGTGGTATTACAATGATTAGACCTTTGATTTTATTAACTGAAAAAGATACAAATCACTTTGTAAAAAAATACAACAAACAAGTTATGCCTAAAGTTTGTCCAATGGATGAAAATACAAAAAGAGAAGATATAAAAGCTGAAATTTTTGCTTGGCAAAAAGAAATTCCTACAATTAAGGCTAATTTATTTGGTGCTATTTCTAGAAATATTGATGGATGGAAAAAAAGTATGTAATGCATATTTGCTTACATACTTTCTTAAAATTTATTTTACTAATCTTACCATTGCATCTTTTAATTCTTCTAAGTCTTTTTCTGCAGATTCCATACTATCTGCTTTTACACCCATATACAATTTTATTTTTGGTTCTGTTCCAGAAGGTCTTACACAACACCAAGCATTGTTTTCTAATTCATAATATAATACATTTGATTTTGGTAATCCTGTTTTTCTTTGTTCTCCTGTCACTAAGTTTTTAATTTCATCAAGTTCAACATCTTTAAATTCAATTACTTTATATTTTCCTATTTTTTCTGGTAAATTATTTCTCATATTTGTCATCATAGATTTTATTTTTTCAGCTCCATCAGCACCTTCTAATACTATTGAAACTTGATCTTCTTTATAGAATCCATATTTTTCATAAATTTTCATCATTTGATCCCATAAAGTCATTCCTTTTGATTTATAGTATGCAGCAGCCTCGCACAATGACATTACTGCAGAAATACCATCTTTATCTCTTGCATAATCTCCAATTAAGCATCCATAACTTTCTTCAAATCCAAATACATAAGTTTTATCTTTCTTTTCTTCTGCTTTTTTTATAACTGCTCCTATATTTTTAAATCCTGTTAAAACTTCAATACACTCTAATCCGTAGTTTTTTGCAATTGCTTTAGCTAGTTCAGATGATACAATTGTAGTTATAAACATTCCATCTGCTGGTAATAATCCTTTTTCTTTCATTTGAGAAATTCTATATTCTGCAATCAATAGTGCTGACATATTTCCTGTATATGTCATATATTCTCCTGTTTTTGTATCTTTTGCATATATTCCAAGTCTATCAGCATCTGGATCATTTGCAAGAACAACATCAGCATCTACTTTTTTTGCTAACTCTAATGCTAATTTAAATGCTTTTTTGTCTTCAGGGTTAGGGTAATCTACTGTTGGAAAATTCCCATCTGGTTTTTCTTGTTCTGGAACTACATATACATTTTCAAATCCTAATTCTTTTAATAATCTTGATGTTACTGTATTTCCAGTTCCATGTAATGGTGTATAAACTATTTTTAACTTTTTTCCTTCTTCTTTTACAATTTCAGGATTTAATACTAAACTTTTTAAAGTATTTATATATTTATCATCCATTTCTGTTCCAACAACATTAAATAATCCTTTATTTACAGCTTCTTCTTTGCTTATAGTTTTTATTTCTTTAAAATCTGAAATAGCTCTTACTTTTGCTATTATATCTTTATCTCTTGGTGCAACAATTTGTGAACCATCATCCCAGTAAACCTTATATCCGTTATATTTTGGAGGATTGTGACTAGCTGTTATCATTATTCCTGCTGTACATCCTAATTGTCTTACGGCAAATGATAATTCTGGAACTGGTCTTAATTTTTCAAATAAATATGTTTTTATTCCATTTGCATTTAATATTAAAGCTGTTTGTAAACTAAATTCATCTGACATTCTTCTTGAGTCATAACTAATTGCAACACCTTTATCTTGTGTTCCTTGTTCTATTATGTAATTAGCTAATCCCTGTGTTGCTTTTCCAACTGTATATTTATTCATTCTATTTATTCCCATTCCTATTACACCACGTAAACCTGCTGTACCAAATTCAAGTTCTTTATAAAATCTATCTTTTATCTCCTCATCATTTCCCTTTATCTCTAGTAATTCTTTTTTTGTTTCTTCATCAAATGCTGGTTCTGTACACCATCTTTCATATTCTTTTAAATAATCCATCTTTATTCTTCCTTTCGTATTTATTAAAAAAGCTACTGATTTTAAACCAGTAGCAATATTATATATTATTTTAAATTATAGAATTTTCTATATAGCTCTCTTGCTGTTTCTGGGCTATCTGTTCCTGTTGCATTTTTTACAGGAGCAAATTCTTCTTCCCTTTTTACTCTTAATATAGCCATATCATCTAATTCTCCAAAAGCATCAAATAGAAATGCTTCAAATTTGTATGCATTTGGTCCATCTGGTACTACTTTATTTCCATCTTTATCTATATATGTTGCTTTTTTAAAAGCTGTATGGTATGGTAATGGTTTATTTCCCATTCTTTCAATTGCATCAATATTAAATAAATTACACAAAATATGAGATTCTCCAAAAACAAGTTCTCCATTATCGTCAACTTGTTCTGACATATCATCAGGTATTTCAGTATATTCAATTACTGATGGTCTTCCATTTTTCTTGCAAAAAACTCCAACCTTTTCTTTTGGGTTTGCTTTTACTACTGATTTTCCTGCTGCAGTTACTTTTTTATCTATAGCAATTCCCATAAGTACTGGATCTACCATTTTTACTAGGCAATTATCAACACCACCAATAAATACCCATTCAACACCTAATTCTCTCATTTTTTTAGTCATTCCGTTTTTTACTAAAGCCTCATATATTCCACCATGACCATTTGCAGCTTCTTTTACAAGTCCATCTTCACCAATTAATATTTTTCCTTCCATATCAACCATTGGTAATTCTTCTTGAATAAAGAAAAATAAATTTTTATCTTTTTCATATCCAAAATTTCTATTCTTAGCAAAGAATTCAATTGTGTCATTATTATTTTCTCTACTTGTCATTATAAACCATGGAATTGTAACTCCATACTTACGGCCTTGCTCTTTTAAGCCATCGCTTAATAATTCAAATAATGATTTGTGTGATTCTAATCCAATATCAAAAGTTCCCTTTGGCCCTTTATGTCCTAGTCTTGTTCCTTGTCCACCAGCCATTGTTACAGCTGCTAATTTTCTATTCTTTATAGCTTCTACACCAATTGCATGATATTCTTTATAATTATCATATAATTTTTCTTTATCCATATAATCAATTGGCTGTATTTCAAAATTCTCTACTTCTGGAGTTTTTTTAGTATTTTCATATAAACTTTTTATCAACTCAAAATCAATATTATTTATTTGTTTTAACAATTCTTTTTTCTTTTTTTCATCTAAGTTATCATATCCATTTAATAAGTGTTCTTGTCCGTATTTTTTTAAAGTCCACTTAATTTCATCAAAATTTTCGTCCATAGTATACTTCCTTTCTTAGTTCATAATTTATATATATACTATTTTTTCGAAAAATTCAATAGATTATACAAAATTTTTGACATATTAACAAAATGTTACCCAAGAAAAACTTTTTTAAATCTTATTTATCCCTAATGTATTAAGCATTCCATCGTATTTTGAAACAATTTCTTTCATATCATTTTTTACTTCATTGTAATTATAACAAGCAATAATTTCTAAGTTTTCTACTTGTCTTTCTTTCAATTCAAATACTTTTTCGTTTATAAATTTTTTACTTCCTATAAGTATCACATTTGTATTTGGGATGATATTTTCTATATTTTGTATATTCCAGCCAATCTTTTTTATTTTTTCTTTTTTATCTTTATCTAAATTTATTCTTTCAATTACGACATTTAATGTACTTTCTAAGTCAATCTCTGTTATTATTGTAATATTTTCTTCATTGTCTATCTTTTTACTAATATATGGCAATAGCATAATTTCTAAATGATATTCACTCACATAAAAATTACAAATATTTTTAACTTTCTTTTCTTCTAAAACCATATTATCCATCCTTTCAATAGATTTTTGTTCACTGGTAAATTTTACCATTTATTCTTTTGTGTGTCAAGTATGTATAAAAAAATTTTTAATGTATATTTTATATTTTTTGGGTAAAAATTATTTTAAAGATATTTTTTAACAAATATGTTAATACGGAGGTTATTATGAAAAAATTTATAAATTATTCTAGGATTTGTTTGATATTAATATTTTTATTATTTATCTATATTATATTTTGTGCTCAAAGCTATTCGAACGCTGTATCTTCTGAACTATCAAATTCTGTATTTAGATTACATGTTTTAGCAAATAGTGATTCTGAAGAAGATCAACAATTAAAATTAAAAGTAAGAGATGCTTTACTTTCATATATGAATACTTTATCTTCAAATTGCAATACAAAAGAGGAAGCTATACAAATTGCAACTCAACATCAAAATGAATTTCAAACAATTGCTGAAAATGTAATTGTTGAAAATGGTTACAATTATCCTGTTCAAATAAAAATTAATAATTTTTATTTTCCAACCAAATCATATGGAGATATTTCATTACCAGCTGGATATTATGATGCTTTAAGAGTAGAAATTGGTAATGCAAAAGGAAAAAATTGGTGGTGTGTAATGTTTCCATCTTTATGTTTTATAGATATCAGCTCAGGAATCGTTGATTCTGAGGGAAAAGAAAAACTAGAAAATAATTTAGATTCAGAATCATATGAATTAATTTCAGAAAACAAAACTTCAACTGAATTTAAACTAAAATTTAAATTATTAGAAGTATTTTCACATAATGGACTATTCACTGCAAAAAATTAAAAATCTATTGTAATCTTTATTCTTTTATGATATATTTTATGTGATTATTTTAAATACGAGGAGGAATACTTTTGGAAAAACTAGTAATAACTGGACCAACACATTTAAATGGAGAAGTAACAATAAGTGGAGCCAAAAATGCAGCTGTTGCTATATTACCAGCAACACTTTTAATAGATGGCGTTTGTACAATAGAAAATCTTCCTAATATAAGTGATGTAAAAATGTCATGTAAGATATTAGAAGGTCTAGGAGCAAAAATAACATGGATTACACAAAATGAGATTATGATTGATACACGAAATATAGATAAAACTATTGCATCAGAAGAATTAACAAGAAAATTTAGGGCATCTTATTATATAATTGGAAGTATGCTTGGACGTAAAGGTGCTGTAACTGTTGGAATGCCTGGTGGTTGCAAATTAGGTGCAAGACCTATTGACCAACATATTAAAGGGTTTGAAGCCTTAGGAGCAAAAGTTGACACAACTCAAGGAAAGATTACAGCTAAAGCATCAAAATTGGTTGGAACTTCAATATATATGGATGTTGTTTCTGTTGGTGCAACTATTAATGTAATGCTTGCTTCTGTTCTTGCAGAAGGAACGACTATTATAGATAATGCTGCTAAAGAGCCTCACATCGTAGACGTTGCTAATTTTTTAAATACAATGGGTGCCGACATTCGTGGGGCTGGAACAGATGTAATTAAAATTAATGGTGTAAAAAAACTTACTGGTAATGCAACATATTCTGTTGTTCCAGATCAAATAGAAGCCGGAACATTTATGCTTGCAGCAGTTGCAACAAAAGGTGATATTTTAATAAAAAATTGTATAACAAAACACTTAGAATCAATAACTGCAAAAATCACTGAAATTGGTGGTCAAGTAGAAGACTTTGGAGATAGCATAAGAGTAAAATGTAATAAAAGACCATCTAATGCTATTATAAAAACACTTCCTTATCCAGGTTTCCCTACTGATTTACAACCACAAATGGGAGTTGTTTTATCAACTGCTAATGGAACAAGCAGAATTATAGAAAGTATTTGGGAATCAAGATTTCAATATACTGATGAATTAAACAAAATGGGAGCAAAAATTACAGCTCAAGGAAAATCAGCATTTTTTGAAGGTGTTGATAAATTATATGGTGCACCTGTTTATTCAACAGACTTACGTGCTGGTGCAGCATTAATTATTGCAGGAATTACAGCCAAAGGAAAAACTGAAGTTTACAATTTAGAACACATTGATAGAGGATATGAAAATATTGAGCAAAAATTCAGAAATCTTGGTGCAAGAATTGAAAGAGTAACAGAGTAATATTAGAAAGAAGAAATACATATGCTAAATTTTTGTAGTTTATACAGTGGAAGTAGTGGAAATAGTTTATTTGTCGAAACAGAAAATACAAAAGTATTAGTTGATGTTGGATTAAGTTGTAAAAAGATTGAAGAAGCTTTATCTACTATAGAAAAAGATCCTAATTCTATTGATGCAATACTTATCACCCATGAACATTTTGATCATATAAAAGGTTTATCAACAATATCACATAAATTTGATATTCCTGTTTTTGCAACAAGAGAAACATTTGATGCAATGCCAACACAAACTGAAAAAATATCAAATAAAAATATTAATTACTTTTATCCTGATGAAAAATTCAATATAAATGATTTAGAAATTACCCCTTTCAGTATTCCACATGATGCAGCAAATCCATGCGGATTCACAATAAATAATGAAAAACGTCAATTAAGTATTGCAACAGATATTGGTCATATGACAAATGACATTGTAAAACATTTAGAAGGTAGTGAACTTTTACTATTAGAATCAAATTATGATACAGAAGTACTAAAATGTTGTAAATATCCATTTCATTTAAAAGCTAGAATTGCTGGAAGCACAGGACATCTTTCAAATACTATGTCTGGAAAAACAATTTCTTATTTATTAAAAAATAGCAATTTAAATACAGCTATTCTTGGACATTTAAGCAAAGAAAGTAATTTTCCAGAACTAGCATATCAAACAGTAGTTGATGAATTACTAGCAAATAACTGTAACACAGATTCGATAAATTTATCTGTAGCAAGTAGAGAACTACCAGGGAAATTAATAAAATTATAAATTATATACATAGGCTTAAATAGAGCCTATTTTTTATGGTATTGTAAAGAGAATATACAGGAACAATTAATAATATTGGTCTTTTTTCGGTAATAGTAAATTGGGGGCCTATTATTGAAGAAAATCTATATGACAAAAAAGATGTTTTTCATCTATTATTATTGATTTATGGGGAAATAGTATATTCCCTTTACAAGATTAAAAACTTATTTATTAGAAAAGCATTTTTTAATATCTTCTTGCTAATCTACAATTATGTTACAACATATCTTTTTATTTGTCAATAAAAATCGTTCGACGGCAATCGACAAAACCATATACATTTCAGTATTTCCAGCATATACGCCTAAAAAAATTTATTACAAATTATTATTGCCGAAATAATTCCAGTTATATCTGCTAATAATGATGCAATCAAAATATAACGTGTTTTTTTTACTTTAATTGAACTTGTATAAACAGCAATCGTATATAATGTTGTTTCTGTTGCTCCCATTATCACAGAAGCTATCAATCCTATTTTAGAATCTACTCCATTTTGTTCAATTATATTTGTAGCAATTGCCATCGAAGCACTACCAGAAATCGGTCTTAATATTACTAATGGGACTATTTCTTTTGGAAATCTCATAATTTTTAATACTGGAGATAATAATGTTGTTACAAATTCTATTATTCCAGAATTATTTAATAATCCAATTGCAAAAAATAATCCTATTAATGTAGGAAAAATTTTTAATGTTATTTCTATTCCTTTTATTGCTCCTTTTATAAATAAATCAAAAATAGGCTTTTTTTCTATAATTCCAACTAAAACTATTATCAAAATAATCATTGGTATTGATATTATCGAAATATAATTTATAATCTTAATTTTATTCACATCCTTTTTCAGTTATACGTATTATCAATTTTGTAGACACTATTCCAACAATTCCAGCACATATTGTAGAAAACCATACAGGAAAAATTATCTTTGTTGGATCATTAGACCCTAATGATGTTCTAATAGCAATTATAGTTGTTGGAATAATTTGTAAAGAAGATGTATTCAAAATTATTAACATCATCATATTATTACTTAAACAGTCTTTATTATGATTTTCTTTTTGAAGTTCTTCCATTGCTCGCAACCCAAGTGGTGTAGCCGCATTTCCTAATCCAAGTATATTAGAAATAATATTCATCACAACTTTATCATAAACTTGTGGACTTAAATTCGAAAATAATCTTATTATAAGAGGATTTAAAATTTTTTTCAAATAATTTATTATATTAGTATTTGATGCTATCTCAATTAATCCACTCCATAAACAAGTAGTTCCAATAAGAGTCAATGTTAAAGAAACTACACTTTCTGTTGAAGATGTAATTGCAAGATTTAAAATTTTTAAATTTCCACTAATAATAGCATATATAATTGAAATAATTATAAAAATAGGCCAAATAATATTTAACACTTTTCTTCTCCCCAATCTTGTATTTTTATTATTTAATATATATTCTTTTATATTTAAAAAATAACAAATTTTTACAAAAATAATTGACCAAGTTTTATATTTGTGTTATTATATATGAGAATTGAAAAAATAATTTTAGGAGGACATGTTATGAAATCAACAGGAATTGTTCGAAAAGTGGATGAATTAGGAAGGATTGTTATTCCAAGAGAAATAAGAAATAAATTTGAAATAGCAGAAAAAGATCCTTTAGAAATATATGTAGATGGTTCATCAATTATTCTAAAAAAATATGAACCAAATTGTATTTTTTGTGGAAATTCAAAAAATTTAATTGCTTTTAAAGATAAATTGGTTTGCCCAAAATGTGCTGAGAAAATTGGTGCAATTCAATCAACAATGAATGAAGAAGCAGATGAATAATCACCTGCTTCTTATTTTTCTAAAAAATACATATAAATCTCATTTTTATTAACATTTCTATCTTTAGCAATTTGTTTTATTATTTCTTTTTTATTTAATCCTTTTTCTTCATATAATTTATAATGATCTTCTAAAGATATTTCATCAAAATTTTTACATTCTTCTGTATCTATTTTATTTCCTTCAATAATTAATATCATTTCTCCTTTTATTGTGTCTATTTCACTTAATAATTCATCTATACTTTTTCTAATAAATTCCTCATGAATTTTAGTTAATTCTCTTGCCAATACTATTTTTCTATCTTTTAATATTTCTTTTAAATCACCAAGTGTTGTCTTCATTTTATGTGGTGCTTCATAAATTATTATTGTTTTACTTGAATTCTCTATTTCTTTTAGTTTTTGCCTTCTTAACTTTTTATTTAATGGCAAAAATCCTAAGAATTCAAACTCTTTTGTAGAAATCCCAGAAACAATTAATGCATTAATCATCGCACAAGCTCCTGGAATAGGTATTACTTCTATATTATCTTCAATTGCTTTTTTTATCACTTCTTCTCCTGGATCACATATTCCTGGAGTTCCAGCATCTGATACTAAAGCAATATTTTCTCCATTTCTTAATTTTTCTATTAATATCTCACTTTTCGTTTCTTCATTATGACGATGATAACTTATTAAAGGTTTATTTATTTCATAATGATTTAACAATTTTAATGTTTGTCTAGTATCTTCTGCTGCAATTAAATCTACTTCTTTTAATACTCTTAAGGCTCTTAATGTAATATCTTCTAAATTTCCTATTGGTGTTGCTACTATATATAATTTTCCTATCATGTTTTATTTTCCTTTCTTTATCTAATATATTTTAACATATTTTTTTATTTTTTTAAATAGTTTTTTATTTTATATGCTATTTTTTTTATTTATCATATATTATAATAAAAAAGGATATTTTAATATGGAAAATAATAAAAAAAATAAATTTAATTTAAAAAATCTAAAAAAAAATACTTGTAATTCTTTATTTGAAATTGAATATTTTTTAAATAATTTTAATTCATTTTTACAATATTTAAAATTATTTAAGTTTTTCAAAAATAAATAATAATTTATTTCATAATATATAAATAGTTAAATATATTAATAAAATATTTAACTATTTATATATTATTTATTCATCGTTTAATATCTTAATTATGTACTTTTATTATTTCATTTTTGAGCAAAAATACTTTTTATTAATACATCATTTTAACATGCCATTTCCTAAGACTTTTAACTCTACTTTATAATTTATACATTTAAACAATTTACATTTATTTCCTCTTAAAAAGATTTTATATTATTCATTTTTCTATTATTGCTTAATTTTTAAATTAATTACTTTATAAAATAATATTATTTTTTCTTATTTAAATATTTATTTTTAATTTATTAAGTAATTTTTTAGTAATATTTTTTTATTTCATATATTATATTATATTTATTATAAATAAAATATTTTTAAGCCAAAATAATAATAATAAATTTAATTTTTTAAAAATTTTTTATATTTTTTTAGTTTAAATTAAATATTTTTTATAATATTATTATTTTATTTTTTTATTATAAAAATAAAATTATTTATTTATATGTTCATTTTTCCCAAATAAAATAATTTATTATTTATATATTTTTGTTAATATTTATTTTTTAAAATCAATATTAAATTTAGCTGCCCTATTTTTAATATAATTATTTTTCATATCATATCTTTTCTATTTGGACATATATACCATAATTTTCAATAACTATTTTTCTTTTATACATCGTCCATAAATTGTTGATTTCACTTGCTTTTATATTATTTTTAAATTTTTATCTTCAATTTTTTTTTACATTTATTTCCTATTCAAATCAAAATTTTATATCTCAATATTATTTTGTTCTCAAATATTCATCAGAGAAATTTTCATTTTCGCTTCCATTAACCAATATTTTTATCGAATTTATTTCTTTTAAATTTGTAAGAGTATTCACTATACTATTAATAATTTTTAATTTTTCATTTTCATCTTTATAATTTAATATCTCATTTGAAAAGTTTATAATTGCACAATTTTTTTCAATTTTTATTTCATTTAATCTTGTTCCATCTGGAATTAATTTTTGTAAATTATTATTTTGAGGTCCTTTTATTAAATAATTTATTAATTGCTTTTCTGGTTCTTTTAATAATATATTTGCATTAATTACTCTTATTTCATTTTCTAATTCATCATTTTCATTTTTAAAATATAATATTATTTTTGTTTGTTGATTATTTTCATCAGAAATTTCTTCTTGAGGAATATAATCTTGATATTCGTCTTCAACCTTTTTTAATTCTATATTTTTAAATAAAAAATATATTCCTATCCCAACAAATGCAATTGTTATTATTGCTCCCAACATTCTTTTTTTATTCATATAAATTTCCTTTCTATTAAATTATTTTAACTACTCTTTTCTATTCTTGTACACTGAAATATATTCATATATTTTTCTGTTAGAACTATATAAAAAATAAAAAGCTTAAAATTTATTATTTTAAGCTTTTCTATTTTTTAATTTTGAAATAATATTTTAAAATTTGTACCATCTAATAATTGAATTATTATTTTCATATTATTTGTATTAGAATCATTTTCATTATTCTCATATACTGTTATTTCAGCTATATAATTATCTCCTTGCACCTTTACATTTTTTATTTCATATATATTGGAATTATAAAGTTCACTAGTTATATATGAAATAAAACTATTTATTTCACTAAAATTCTCATTTTTATATGATTCATCTAAGATATTATATAAATTTATATAATCATATGTATTAATCATTTTCATGACTTTATCAACATCAGTTGTTATTTTTGTAACAATCTTTGCTGAATTATATTTCTCTTTAAATGAGTCTAATACAATAGTATATTCATCAAGTTGTATTGTAAAATTCATTGGTATATTTTCACTTATAATATAATTATTATCTTTTTTAGTCTTTATTGAATAATTAATGTTATCTTCATTAGAAGTACTTTCTGTTACACTTTTTATTTCTGTATCAAATTTTGCATTGTTTAACATTTGAGTTCTATAATATATAAAGTTATTATAATTATTTTGAAATCTTTTTTCTCTATATTCTGAGTCCAACATTTGATATGCTTTTGTTGGATTATTTGTAATTAAATTTATATAATATTTAACATACTTTTGAGCAATCTCTTCACTTGTAATTCTATAAAATTCAAAAGAATTATGATTATTAGAAGAAATTTGTTGAGGAGCATGTGCTTCAATTTGATTAATGTCTGTATAATTATTTGTATATAAAGGTATTATTGCATATGTATAATTTGACAAATCCAAATTAACAATATAATATTTTTCTTTATCATATTTTCCATCATCTTCTGTTCCTTTTACTATATATGAATATAATGTTTTATCTCTTGTTTCATATATTTCAGTTGCTAAGAATGTATATGCACTTTCTATATTAGTAAGTATGTTATTTGTATTTAAATTATTTGTTTTTATAAAATCTGAATCTAATAAGTCAATTACATCAACTGCTCCACCTATTTTTATTGCATTCAAATAATTATTAATACATTTTTCTATACTATAGAAATATGTACCATTAGCTACTTTTTCTTTGGAATATTTTGCCTCTTCATATACATCTCCTTGAGGTGTATCTATGGTTGTAGCTTTTCCATCTTCATCTATATATTTATCTTTCATATAAATATTTTTTATAACAATAATTCCAATAATACATATTGTAAGTAAAATAAGACTTAACCCAATAATCCAAAATATTTTTTTCTTTTCTTTCATATTTTTTCCTTTTCTAAAAATTAAAATTAATTCTTTTTGTTAATCTTTATTATATAATCAAAATTTCCTAATTGAACTATTCTTTGTTTACTACAATTAACATATGACTTTACACGTCTGATTGCATTTGTTGATCCAGCACCATATGTTCCATTTCCAGCATATAATTCTATATGAGCGGAACTAGAAGTTTTTAATAATAAATCTCCTTCATTAATTGTTGCATTACTATCACTTGTTTTTTGCCATGTCCACCCATAATGTGAAAGATCATAATTTCCTGTTCCACCTTTTATCCATTGAATAAAATCATATGTTGTTAATTGATATTTTCCTTTAAATTCGGTATATCCATTCATTATTAATATCCATGTTATATATGTACTACAATCTATTCCTCCACCACTTCTATCAACTTCTCCTGGTGTTGTTGGATAATTCATTGTATTTCCATTACGATATGAATATAAATTTGTTCTAATGTAATCATGTATTTGTTGCGCTGTTGCAACTATACTTTGTCCAGCTGCAACATCAAAATCTGCACCTCCATTATATGTATTAGAACTATATCCATTAGTTTCATATAATGATACATTTTGATCTAATGCATCTGCATCACCCGCTTCTATATCACGCCTTAATACACTACTTGATCCACTATATGATTCCATATAAAGGGTCATAATTAAAATTCCAACAATGACTACCCCAATTATAATAAGACTTACTGGTGCTGTTGCCATTATTAATTTTAATATTAATTGTCCTAATTTTATAACTGCTTTTACTGCTGCTTTTCCAATCTTTTTTAATGCTTCTTGTGTAGCTTTTTTGGCTTTTTCTGAAATATTTCTAGTAACATTTTGAACCTGTTGAACCATCTTATCAACAGCTTGTGATTCTGCTTGTGAAAACGGATTATTTTCTAAATCATCTAACTGTTGATTATCATTATTAGGATCTTGATTCATATGACCTCTCACCTCCTATTTAAAAACTGAATGACATTTTAAATTTTGTTCCATCTTCTAATTTCATAACAAATTTTATTTCTTTATTGACACTACTGTTTTTATCTTTTAATGTTGCTGAATATGTATAATAACTTCCTTGTTCTTCAAATATTAAAAATTCTATTTCATTATTTTCATAAAAATTTTCTTTTAAGTATTTTTCTAAACTATTAACATCTGTTACTCCAATATTATTTTTAAAACTATCTGCTAATAATGTATATACATAAGCATAATTTTTATCATTTATTCCCATTATAAATTTATTAATATTTAAAGCTGTTTTTATTCTTATATCAGATGCTTCATATTTTGTAACAAATTGTGGAATATCTACAAGATATTGATCTAATAATACTGAAAAATCCATTACATCTTTAACTTGAAATATATAATAATCTGAATAATTTGAATAAGCCACATATTGTTTTTCATCATCAAAATAATTTACTTGAAGTTTACTTAATTCCATTGCTTTTATTTGAGCAATCTTATTGTTAATATAAGTATAAAAATTGTTATAATTTTCAAATTTTATTTTCTTATATTCATCATCTAGTAATGAATATGCTTTTTCTGGATTTGTTATCATTAACATTTTATAATAGTCAAAATATCTTTTTACTACTAAATTATCTGAAATATCTTCTTGTAAAAATTCTCCATTATAATTATCTGTTATTAGATATTTTTGGGCACCAGATTTTGCAATTTGTTCATATTCTGATTGTTCAATATCTAATTTTTTTTGTGTTATTTTATAATTTGATGATTCTTCATCAAAGTCTATTGCAAAAAATACATTTTGATAGCTTTGATTTCCAATATCAAATATTTCTCCAAATACATATAATCTATATGCTAATACAACATCTATTTCTTGAAAATAAATTTCAGTAGCAAAGAATGTAGTATTTGAATCTATATTAGAATTTACAATTTTTTCAACCATTGAAAATGTATTTATTTGATCTATTTTTTCTATACTTTCATCAATTTCAAGCTCTGGTAAATCTTCTTCTCCTACATCCTCTTGAATATTTGGATTTTTTACTTTTGTATTTAATATAATTAAAACAGTTGCTACAATTACTAATACTACAATTGCTATAATTATTAAATATTTAAATATATTTTTATTATTCATTTATAAATACCTTTCTGAAATATATTTATTTTAATTTTACTGTTCTTACTTCATCTGCATATGCTAATATCTTATTTATATTAATATAATTTTCTGTTCTTGTAGCTCTTGAACTTCCTGGATCCAATACATATGCTAATGCATCTCCTTCATATTTTAAGCCTACAACGGCAATAAAATGTCCACCTTTTGTATTATAAATATTACTTGGATCAGAATTTGCTTTTATATGAACTATTGCAGGATTTCCTGTACTTAATTGTTCAATTAGTTTTGCTTTTAAGTTATTTGTATATCTTACTCCTGTTGCTCCTACGGAACTCATCCATGAAAACCATGCATTTGTATTATTGGGACTTATCTCTGTTGGCGTATATGGTTGTCCTGTACTTGGATTCTTTATTCCTAATCCACTTAAACATATTGCTAGAGATGCTCTACCACATATATTAGTTCCTGTTCCTTGCTTAAAATAATAATATTGCCTATTTGAAATAAATTCTCCATCTTGATCTGTTGTTTTTATTGTAGTTAATTTTGATAATGTCCATTTTGTTTTTCCGCTTCCTCCAGACATTTTTGGTCCATTAGAACTACTTGCAGACGAATCTGTATCTACTTTATAACTTTTTGGTGTTGCACTAGTATCATTTGAATTAATATTAAAACTATACATTGAATCTTCTGATAATCCTACTGCAAAATCATAATTCAAGTTTTGAGTATTTTCTGTTAAATATTGATTACCTGTTACTTGAGTTATAACTGTTCTCATAAATCTTTCTAATTCTTGTGTATTTCCATTTTGCTCCAATAAAGAAAATAATAAACTAGCAGCTGATGTGAAATTATTTTGAACTTGTGGATATTTTTTTATTAATCCTATTATAAAATCTGTTTTATATTCACCATCTATAACTGTATAAATATTATATTTATTTGTCCATTCAGCTTTTCCTTCGTATATATAAAAATGCGTATTTTTCCATTCATATAGATTACTATAATGATTAGCATCACAATTATGTCTTCCAATTCTTCTTTCTTCATATGGCTCTAGTCTTTCAACATATGGTACAGGATCTGGTTTTATATCAATTTTCTTTACACTATTTAATTTCTTAAATGGCCTTTCTATTCCTCCAACTTTAGGTTTTAATTGGTAATTCATATTCCATGTTTCAGCTCTTATTAAATATAAATCTCCCGTATTTTTTATTTTTACATTCAAAAAATCTTTTAATTCATATCCTGCATACTTTAAACATGTTGCATAAACTTCATCTTCATTTCCAATATAATCTCCTATCTGTTTATTTACTAACTCTTTTCCAGAATGAGGTTTCTCCTCTGTATGGCTAGTAACATTTCCCTCTGAATCTGTTGTTGTTGTTGTTATATCTTTACAACAATCCCATCTATTCCAAGTATCAACTTGATATGTACTTAATTTTCCACCTCTTATTACATCTTTAGCATCTGTTCCATAATTATAATGAATAAAGTCGGTCTCTGTTGATTCTAAAAAACCAATCTCGATTTTTGAATCACTATTACATTTATCAAGAAGCTCATTCATAAAATCTTCGTTTTGTGAAATCATTTGCATTGCAAGAAAGTAGTTTACTGGTGTTGCTGTTTGTTCTAACAAGTTTAAATATTCATATTCTTTTATTTTAAATGTTGATTCTACTCTTGTTGCTGTTGCATAATCATCTGGTAATAATTCAACACCTGCAGGATCTTTTGTTCCTGAATCATCAATTGCTCTATTAGGTGTTATATTATCATAATCCCAAACATAATTTTCTTCTGAAACTAATATACACAATTTCATTCCTTGTGGATTTATTGAAAAGTACTTTAAATATTTTTGAGTTTCAGCATAAGATCTTGCTGTAAGCTCTGAATATTTTTTTAACGTAGCATATGGAACATATTCCAATGTTATACCTTCTCCAAAATCCATTCCATTTTCTTGTGATGTTCCACCAGAATTTGAAGCATTATATCTACCAAATTTACTAGTATATCTTTTTATTTTAACATTTCCATTAATTGCTGTATGTGCATAAGAACCTATATTAGGTAACATATTTTTTAATTCTGTTCTAATATATTTATCTAATACATTTTTCAATTGGGAATCTGGTGTATAAGTTTGACTTGTATTGTCATTAGCTTTTATATCATAATCTTCATCTCTAAATCCAAAAGCATATGTATCAACAGAAGCTTTTTCCAATGCTTGTATAATTCTTAATGCATAATTTCCTTGTAATTCATATCCATTACTTGTTATAGAAACCATATTTTTTAAATCTGAAGAAGCTTCTTCTAATCCTGCTAATAAACTGGTAGCTGTACTACTACCAATATTAGAACTTTTATCATCAGCAGAATTAGATAAACTAAGGTCTGCTAATTCTACTGAATTTATTACTCCTATTGCATATGTTCGAGTCATTGTGGAAAAAATGATTATAATTACTAAAATCGCAATTATTAAATTTCTTAATAATGTTTTTTTCATATTTTCCTCCTTCTAGTTATATTGAACTGTTATTGTTGTTGTATTTGAATATGCAGTTCTATTATGTGTACTTAAATAATCTTCATAATCTAATATTATTTTTGGAAATATTAGTTTATCTGCTTTATTTGCAACACTATATAATTTATTAAATTTAACTGTAATTTCTTTAGTCTCCCCTGCATTTAAAATTAAGTCTTGTTCATCAAGTACACTATTTATAGACGAATATATTGCACCTTTAGTATTAGTTAAATATACTCTATTACCAGCATCATTTGTTGTAACTGCAATTGTCTTTTGAGAATTATTCTTTATTTCTATTGTCATTTCTTCATATTTACTATATCTATTAATTTTTCCAATTTTAACATCTATATCGTCAAATACATATCTAGTATTTTTATTTTCACAATAAATATAATTATTTACATTTATTTTATATTCATTGTCTTTTTTTACAAATGTATAATACTCTTCATTAGAAGAATATTTTTCTCCTCCTGTTGCTAATAAATCTCCATTAAAAGTTACCAAATAAACTGCATTATCTCCTTCTACAGCCCATTTTGATAAAGAATACTCTTGTTTTTCAGGAAATCTTAAATCTATGTAATATTCCTTAAAAGTTTTAGCATCATTATATTTTAATGCTTCTTTACAGTCATCTGTCAACATATTATATGCTTGCACATAATCCCCACTATTACAATAACTAACAAACTTTTTCATTGTATTTTCAATAGTATTATTATTTAATTTTTTTACTGACTCTGTTTCTATATTATCTAATGTAACATTTTCTTGATTTGAATATCCATTTTCTGTTGTCAATTGTTTATCTTGTGCTATTTTTTGATTATTTTCTTCTTGAGCTATATAATATTGATTTAATATAACTATTATTAATATCACAAATATAACTACTGCTGTAGCCAGAAAAATATTTTTTTGATTTTTATTAAAAAATCTCATAAAATTGTTCATTCTATTCACCTCCAAAAATATCTAATTCAGAATTTTCTTGAACATTGTTAAACTCTACTGCACTTTCTATCATATCCAAACAATTTTTTCTAACTAAATCACTTGATTTTGAACTACGATTGTTTTGCACTGCTCTTTCTGCTATCTCCTCCCTTGCAGACTTATCATTAATAACTCTGTCTAATTGATTTCTGCTTTCTAAACTATTCTTATACTTGTATACTTCTAATGCTTTTTTATCTGCTTCCTCAATGCTATAAGAACTATTATGTTTTCTTAAGTAATTTGAATATCTAAAAATTTTCTTTTGCTCATTAACATCTTGTATAGCAGATTTTACAACTATATGTTTTGCTCTTCTAATCATTTCATCTGATTTTGCACCATAAGTGTTTTTAAATTCATCTTGAACATCATCTCTTTCAGACCAATCTTTAGCTATTCTATTTTTTCTTTCGTCATCTGAACTGCCATAATTTACTTCTCTAGCAACTCCTTTTGCAAACTTCTTGCCACTTTTATACACTTTTCCTCCAAGGGCAATTCCTCCTGCTAAAGAACCAATTGCCTCTTTGGCTGTATATTTTCCATCTGTCAAACTAACTCCTGCTTGTACAGCAGCTGTTGTTACTCCTACTGTTGCTTGTACAGCCCCTTTCAAAACTTTGTCTGTTAATAATTCTTGAACATTTTCACCAGCTGTTTTGTCAAAATTCCAAACAGGTTTTATGGCTTTCTTTCCTAATGCCTTTACTCCACTTATAGTTCCTCTTCTAAATCTATCTAAAGTACCTCTACCTTTATATTCATTTTTCTTTGTTTGTTTTTCTTCATTTTCTGGATTAGTTTCTGTATTATTTTCATCTGTATTATTCATATTTTCATTTGTATTTTGGTTAGTAACTATTTGTTGAGGAACTTGTCCTTTAGCTTTATTTCTAAGTTCCATTTCTTCCTCATATTTTCTCATTTCTTCTTTATTATTTGCTTTTTTTGCCATTTCATATTGTAATTTTAATTGTTCATCACTAAGATTTGAATATGGTCTCTCCAAAAATGCCTGAGGATTTCCATGATTTCTTATATATTTATTTTGTAATATTCTCTTATGTAGAACATTATAATATTTTTGTGCCTCATCAATTTCTCCTCTTTCTAAATGCCATCTCATCTTATCTAATAATTGATTTGAATTTAGATGTGAATATTCATCATTATATTGTAATGGAATATTATTTTTTTCAAATGGATCTTCATTAGCTTTTATTGCTGCTCTTAAAATTTTAAATCTTCCTTCTGTTACTCTATTATATGGACTATTATGTCCTTTTCCTTCTATTAATCCATCTTGTTTTAGTTTATTAAATGCTTCTTCAAATGATTTTGTTTGTTCTCTCTCTTTCTTAAATTCTTCATCTGCCAAATTCTCCCTAGTCTTAAGAATTCCTTTATCAAGTAACAAAGACTCTGGTGCTACTTCCTCTTCGTCATCATAGTCATCCCATTGATCATCATCATCAGTATCTGTATTTAAGTTATTTTTATCATCACTACCATTTTTACTTGTTTCTTTTATTTTTGGTGCTGGTGGTGGTGCAAACATTCTTTTAGCACCATTCATAACTGCTGATGTCATTGCCGCAGCCCCAATAGTTTTTTCAAGTCCATTTTCCATTCCTTTTCCAGCTCTTCCAAATCCAAATATTTTCTTAAACATTTTTTCTGCATTTGCCATAAAGAACAATGCTATAATTGCATATATTGGATTTTTTACTGATATTTGCACAGCTGTTCCTATTAATAAATTATATAATAATAAATGAACTGGTTGTAATAATGCTGTATATATATATTCTTTTAACCAGAAATCAAACCCTCTTGCTTTTCCTCCACCTTTTTTATCTAATGGATACATCATTGCAACAAGTGGTGCAACAAGTGTTAAAATTGCCATTTTTAACATTCTTTTAAAATATATAAATGTAAATTTAAAAGTTAATGTTATAAATGCTATATATATGATAACATATCCTAATTGATTTGTTAGTGAATTTTCTTGTGCTTGAAATCTAGCTAATCCCATAAAATTCGTGATAAATGTTTTATCACCAAATGTAACTTTTATATTTCCTATACTTTTACCAAGTAAAGTAGTGAATTTTTGAATTAAAACTATTATAAATGCCATTATATAATGCATTATAAATATTAAAAACATAGCAATAATCCAATTTATTAATGCACTTTTATACTCTGCTTTTTTTCCCGCTGATGAACTAAGTATAATTTTAATACCTAAATATATAAGAATTGATAATAATCCAATAACAGCTATATATCTCAAAACTTGATACCATATTGAAACCATTTTTCTTAATGAATTCCATCCTGTTGATTCATTTTGTTTTACTTCACCATTTTTTACAGTATTTCCTCCAATAAAATCAATTCCAAAAACGTCAATTTCTCCTTTAAAAATTTCCTCTGGTGTATATTTAAAATTTGGATATTTTAAATCTGGTAAATTGTCAAATGCATTTTTAAATTCATTAATCTCACTTTCCGTATATGTTTTACTTGTATTTGCTTCTGACAATTTTGAATTATCAACTTCGTCCCATGAAACCATCATACTTTCAAATGAAGTTCCCAACATGCACTTAGTCAATATTGACATTATAGCATCTCCAATTGCTCTAACTATTTCTACTAGTGGACCTAATAATGTTCCTGAGTCATCATTAATATCTGCGCCTAAATTATCATCATCTGCATTTGTAACATCTTGATCTGGGTCTATTGTTTCTTCCGTAGTACTTGCTGTTGTACCAGATGTAGTACTCTGTGTTACTGTTGTAGCCGAAGTAACTGCATATATAATACTACTATAATTAAATTGAAATAAAATATTCATTAATATAATACATGTTAATAATTTATATACAATTTTTTGCACATTTTCACCTCATTCTTTATGTTGTTTTGCTATCAAAATATCTTATTGATGCACTTACTGCTTTTTCTTCTTTTCTTGTTTTTTCTGCTTTTTCTGTATCCATTCCTTTTGTAATTGAATCCAAATATTGTTTTTCTCTCTTTTGATTATATGTAATTGATGATATATTCTGTTTTTTCCTCTTCTTTTTATGTGTAAGTATAGACATTGCAATTACATCTTGTTTATCTCTTTCTTTATCAATTGCCTTTTCCTTAGCTCTTCCTGTTAAGTTTGCAGTTTCTGGATTTTCTTCAACTTCTTCTTTTGCAACTGCATTAGAATATGTTATACATTGTTTTATTTCATCCAAATCTATGAAGCCTCTTGTTACATAATTATCTACAATTCTATCTCTATACTCTCTCCATTCATTTCCATATTTTTCTTTACAGAATTGTATTACATCATCTCTATTTTTAAAGTTTTCTTTATATACTTCCATCTTTTCATTTTTATCATATCCCTCAACATACCCTGTTCCGAAAGTATCTATAATATTATCCGTCTTTTTAGTACCATATGCATATCCTACTGAAAAAGATGCTAATGCCTCTGTTGGTTTATAATGACCATCTGTTAAACTTATTCCAGCTTGAACTGCAGCTGCCGTAATTCCTATTCCAGCTCCAACAGCTCCTTTAGCTATATTTCTTACAAACCTTTTTCCATTATATTTTGCAGTTCTATTTACATCATATATTGGTCTTATTGCCCTTTTCCCTATAGCTCCTATACCACTACCAATTCTCATAGCTACTCTTCCACCTCTAGAATTTGCTATATTTGACATTGTCTGTCCTACAGGTGTTTCGAGTGCTTGTGCAGTTAAATCTTTTCTTTTTTCATGCATACTTCTCATAAGTTGTTTTATTGGTTTTTTATTTGCTGGTAATTCACTTCTAGGAATTATATCACCTAATAACTTTGGTCTTCCAATTGGCTCTTCTATATCTTGAATATTATTATTGCTCAATCTATGATTTGTATTATCACCTATTGGTCCATTATTATTTTCATCATCATCTATATTTTCTCTATCATCATCTGCTGATGTTGGAGATTGTGTAGTTTGTATTGAATCATTTAATAATTCTGCTGTTTTATAATCTTTATTTAATGCTCCTGGATATCCAATTGCTTTTGATGAATTTGCTCCATTGCCTTTTTTTCCAACTAATTTTTTTACACCATTAGCTGCAGAAACCATTGAAACAGCACCAAGTCCTCCAACCATTCCTTCACGAGCTTTATCAAATCTAAATATCTTTTTCAACAATCTTTCTGCTTCTGTTAGAAATGTTAAAACTGCAATTGCATATAATGGATTTTTTACAGCAATTCCCATTGCTGAGCTAACCATTACATAATATAATAAATAATGTACTGGTTGAATTAATGCATTAAAAAAATATTCCTTTATCCACATTGAAAAACCTTGCGCTTTTCCATCAATAGATTTATCTATTGGATATGTAAATGCTACAATTGGTGCAATTAATGTTAAAAATGCAATATTTAAAACTCTTTTTAAATAAATAACTGTAAATTTTATTGTATATCCTACAAGCATTATATACATAATTTCATATCCAATCTTTACTGCAATTGTATCATATTCTGTACAAAATCTTACTAATCCGATTAAATTAGTTGCAAATGTATCATATCCATTTCCGCCAACAACTCTTAGAAGTGGCATACTTGCTCCTAATTTATCATTAAACATATTTATTGCTGTAATTATAAATGACATTATATAATGCATAGAATATAAAATAGCTAATCCAACAATCCAATCTATTATTAATTCTTTATATTTAGCCCTATTTTTTGTATTTGCACTTAACATTATTTTTATACCAATATATATTAATACAGATAAAAATCCAACTGTTGCTATTAATCTTAATGCCTTATACCAATTAGCTAATGCTTGTCTTACAACTCCTAGTCCTTCTGCTTGTCCAACACCAGAAATAAAATCAATATTTAATAAACTTATTTTACCAGCAAATATTTCTTCTGGACTATAATGAATATGAGGATATTCAACATTACTTATTTTTCCTTTAGAACCTAAATAACAAAGAATTTGATTATTTAAAGAAAGATCAAACATTGTATCTATATTTCTACTGTCAACAACTCTACATTTATCTATATAATTTGTTTTTACATAATTTGTTATTTGGGCCTGATCTGTTACATCAGAATACATAAATTTTTGAATAATTCCTAGTAAAGTATCTGCAACACAGTTAACCAAAAAAAAGAATGGTTTTAATAATACTCCTCCTATGTCCCAATTAGTATCTCCTGAATATGTTTTTCCACCAACAATCATTTCATTTGTAAAATTTATGAAACTTGAAGATTTAGCTTCTTCATTTTTTTTCGTAGTATTATCTGCTCCTGTATTTTTTACAACCTTAATATTACTTATTTTCATTTCTGTATATCTACCATCTGTATTGTCATCTGTTATATATTGACTTTTAGAACCAGTTTCACATTTCATTTCAAAGCCTAATACTATTGTTGTATTGTCATCAATTTTTATAATTTTACCTTCAGATGATGTAACTTCTCCTGCAGTAGTATCATTTAAATCAATTCCACATAGATCAGCAAGTTCTTCTACTGTTCCAGAATAAGAATATGCCTCTTCTAATTTACTTCTTAACTCTTCAACTAATTTTTTTCTTAATTCTGAATATGTTTCTTCTCCGACATTTCCTTCTGCAACGCTTATATCCTCTAAATTTTCATTTGTTGATTCAGCTAATACTATATTGCAAAATAACCAGTTAAGTAAAATAATTATTATACTTACACAAATCAATATTTTATTAAAAATATTTTTTTTCATTACATCACCTCTCTAAATATTAAAGTAACTTTTTTAATTACACTCTCTAAAATATACTAAAAGAGTGTAATTCATAAAAATTGCCTTATTTTTCTAAGTATTGGTTATATCTTCTTATTGCTTCATCTTCATTTCGTATTGTATTTGCTGTTGTTTCTGCTTGTGCTTGACTCATTCCTTTTGTTCTTGCAGCAATTAATTGTCTTTCTTTCTTCTCATTATATGGTGTTCCAGAAGTTCCTTCCTTAGCTTTTCTCTTTTGAACATTCTTTATTGCCATTGCTGTTAAGTCTTGTTTATTTCTTATCTCAATTTTTTGTTTTTCAGTTAAGTTACTATTATTTTTTGTAAGTTCAGCTGTTGCATTATTTGAATATTTCATCATTTCTTTCATTTCACTTAAATCTGTGAAACCTCTTGGAACAAAGTTATTTACCATTCTATCTCTTTGTTCTCTCCAATCATCTCCATAATTTTCTTTACAGAACTGAATTACATCATCTCTATTTGAGAAATCTTCTTGGAATGCTTTCATTTTTTCTGGCTTTGTATAACCATCTCTATAACCAGATGTAAATGTATCTACAACTCCTCCCGCAGCATTACCAGCAAATGCATAACCTGCAGCAAATGATCCAATTGCTTCTGCTGGGCTATATTTACCATCTGTTAAACTTATTCCAGCTTGAACTGCCGTTGCTGTAAGTCCTACAGCTGTTCCAACTGCACCTTTAGCAACATTTCTAATAAATCTTTTTCCATTATATTTTCCACTTTTATCAAAATCATATATTGGTTTTACCGCTTTTTTCGCAACCGCAAGTGCTCCTCTTCCAACTTTTGATTTTCCAACTCTGGAATTTTTCATTCTATCTGCTAATTGACGTATTGGTGTCTTTCCATTCTGTTTAATTGGTTCCATATTTCCATTAAACTGAGGTGGTGGTGGTAAATTACTATCATCACCATTATTTTGTTGTTGCGATTGATGTTGTTGTGATTGTTGCTGCTGTTGTTGTTGAGGTGGTGGTGGAGGTGGTGGTGGCGGATCATCATGATCATGTTCATCTTCATGTGCCTGTGCAGCCGCTGCTCCTGCAGTTGCGCCTGCTGCACCTGCCGCACCTAATGCTGCACCTGCCGCACTAAGTTTATCATCTTTAAAATCTTTTATTAATGCACCTGGTGATTGCATCTTACTTGCATCAGGTCCACCTTTTGGTCCTTTTCCTAACATTCCTTTTAAACTTGATGCTATAGCTGCACCTGCAATTGCATCTTGCATTCCTTTTACTGTTCCTCCGCCAGCTTTATCAAATCCAAATATCTTCTTTAATAATCTTTCTCCTTCTGGCATAAATGCTAATACAGCAATTGCATATAATGGGTTTGTTCCTGATATTCTCACTGCAGAACCAACTAAAACATAATATAGTAAAAAGTGCATTGGTTGTAATAAAGCATTAAATATGTATTCTTTTACCCACATATCAAATCCTTGTGCTTGCCCATCTGCCATTTTATCAATTGGATATGTAAAAGCAACTATTGGAGCAATCAATGTTAAAAATGCCATATTTATCAATCTCTTTAAATAAATCATTGTAAACTTAAATGTATACACTGTTAACATTGTATATAATATCAAATATCCAGTTCTAAATAATAAATTATCTGACTGAACACAAAATCTTACAAGTCCAATTAAATTTGTATTAAATGAAAATGAACTTGCTGTTCCCTTTACAGAAACATTAACATATTGCATTGAATTTGATAACATTGTATTAAATTTAGAAATTACTACAATTATAAAACTCATTAAATAATGTAAAAAATACAATATAGCAAAACCAATTATCCAGTTTATTATCCATTCTTTATATTTTGCCTTGTCTTTCGCTGTTGAACTTATCATTATTTTTATGCCTGTATATATCAATACAGATAAAAATAATACAGTTGCAATCAATCTTAATATTTTATACCATGATGCTATTACTGATCTTACAGTTTTCAAACTTGAAGTCTGTCCCTGACCAGAAATAAAATCAATATTTAACAATCCAACTTTTCCAGCAAATATTTCTTCACAACTATAATGAATATGTGGTATAGCAAATTCTGAAAGAGCATCCCATACATCTGTTCTCGATATACGAGCTGTTATAGTTTCTGTAGGATTTCCTGCATCAAATAGTTCGTCTTTTTTTTCACTATTTACAACATCAAATACATCTCCTATAATAGAAGCAACTTTTGCTAATGGACTTTCTTCATCTTCATTTGATAACATTACATTTTGCATTATAGCATTTACTGCATCTAATATTGATTGCCAAAAAAATGTTAATGGTTTCATTAATATTCCGTCCTACACCGTCTTTTATAAAACTAGTTCCACCATCATCTATATCATAATTACCTTTTCCAGTTGCCATATCATGTTTATCTTGAACATCTTGTTGAACTTTATCAGTCATTGTGTCATTTAGATCTTTTCCAGCTTCATTAGATGCATCTATATCTGATTTTCCTTCATCTTTTGCTTTGTCATAAGTATCTTTTGTTTTTTTAATTTCATTATAAGCATTTAAATAATATGTATCATCAATGTCTTCTGCTTTCAAATTTTCATTTAAATATGGCTCACTCTCTATAAAGGCATTTTTAATTTTAGTACTTCTATCTTTTTCTGGTATCAATGCCACTGCCAACCATTTAGTCATCGCATCTACATACTCATCACCATATACCTCTTTTGTTGGTCTTGGATCCTTACTATATAAAAAATTTGTATAAACTGTAGAAGCCAATGTTTGATCATTCTCAATTTCTGTAACTAAAGCTTTCAAATCATCATAACTACTTGCAAAAGATATATTAGGTATCACAATATTTGCAAATATTACCAAAACTAAAAATATTGCAAAGACTCTAATAAATTGCTTATGTTTTTTTAACATTATTTTTCACCTCCTCCTTTTCTGTCTTAAATCCAACAACATATTTCACATTTTGCATTTTAAACTCCATTAATTTTTATTTATATTTCTTTGATCATCTCTCTGGTTATTAGCAACCAATTTATTCATATTTGTTTCAACAAATTCAAATTCTTTTCTTGTTGGTGTAATTTGAATAACTGCTGTATCTTGTCCAACCTTCAACAATCCCTCACCTTTAGAACAAGTAACAAGGAATGAAGCTTCACCTTCACTTAATTTGAAAACTTCTTTCAATTGTTGAATTTCAGATTTGTCTTGTGCTAAAAACAACTTTGTATCTGATGATGTTAATACTGCTTGAGCTTCTGGCTTTTCATAGAAATCTTGGAATCTTTGAGAAATAATTGCAAGTGAAACATTTCTTTTTCTGGCACGTCTTGCCATTTTATTTAAGAAATCAACAGCCTCAGGGAATGGAAGTAACATCCATGCTTCATCGACTATAACTCTTTTTTGTCTTGCTTTTCTTTTATCTTCACTATTTTTCTTAACAAATTTTTCCCAAATCCATGACATTAATATTTGTTGAGCAAGTGGTCTTGCAAAACGCTCTTCCAATTGTGATATATCGATATTTATTAATGGTGCTCCTTCCATTAAATCAAATGTAGATTGACCATCAAAATATGCCATCTGACCATTATATTCTCTTATATATTGTTTCATTACTTTTAATAAATAACTATAATGGAACTCATAATCTTTATTTGTATTACTTTGAGCACTTTGCTTAATTCTTTTATACCATGACCCAATTGTTGGCATTTCTTTTCTTCTTCTTTCAAAAACATTACTTGAAGATGAATTTTCATACAAACTTGCTGGGTTTGCTGTAATTCCACGTGCCGCATACTCTTGAGAAACAGCTTCAGCAATAATTTGCTTTGTAAGCTCATTTACTTCTTTAGTTCTTGTACTACCTTTGGCCATTGTCATTAATGCTTGTGTAACATCTTCTACTTTACTTTCAACATTTAATGTATCTCTTTCTCTTCCTGTTATCTCATCTTTTGTTCTTTCTATTTCTATATCAAATAAATTAATAATTGTTTTTGATGTAGGGCTTATTACAACATTTATTCCACCTAACGCATCTGCTACAACAGAATATTCCCCTTCAGCATCTAGTGTCAAACTTTCAATTCCCATAAGTACTGAAGATCTTGAAATTAATGTTTTCATTGTTACTGATTTACCAGCACCAGACTTAGCAAATATAACCATATTATAATTTGTAAGTGATGAATGGAAATTATCAAATAATATTGGAACTCCAGTTTGTTTATTTACACCAATTGGAACACCTGTATCATGTCCTATATTTGAAGTTGTAAATGGAAATATTGTTCCCATAGATGGTCTATCAAATATTTGAGTCTTTTTTATTCTGTCATCCATTAATGGTAATGCTGATTTAAAACCATCTTCTTGAATTGCCCATGCACTTCTAATCCCTACAAGAGATTTTGCCATTTCTGCTGTTAACATTTTTGATAATTTATCCAAATCCTCTTTACTATAAGCAAACAATGTAGAAACAATTGATGCTTCATATAATTTATTAAATCCTGCAGCAATTTCATCTCTTAATTGTTCGGTTTCATATCTTTTTTGTGTTAATATACTTTCTCTGTTTATATTGCCTTTATCATTAGCAACAATTCTTTCTGTTTCTAGTTCTGTTATAATTTTGTTCAAATCATTTTGTGAATTAGACTCTTGAATTGGTCTTATATAAATTGATGTATTTATATCGCCAAACATATAAAGAGACCTAAATAATTCTGGGAATATACATGTTCTTGGTAATGTAGAAACATAAAAACTTCTAGCATATCTTTTAACATTTGAAATTATTTCTAGATGATCTATATTTGATGCATCTATTCCAGATGGAGCAATTAATTCCTTTATACTTTTTTTCTTCAAATATAAAGTTTCATTATTCATTACCTGAGCTTGGTCTTCTTCCTCTTGTTGCTTTTGTTTTTTCATTAGTTTCATTCTCATTTCCTCCTTCCGTTGCCTCTTTCTTTTTTCTTCTTACCTTAACTTTAGCATCTTCTGATATATCTTTTCCTAAATATTCTTCATTTTCTGAAATTAATTGTTCAGCAAAATCAAATATTAAGTTTTTAGCATTTTCTTCTCTTATTCTAAGCATCATTTCTTTATCACTTTTTGCTTCCATAACAGCCTCATTTGCTAATTTTGTTCCATTTTCTTCTATTTGTTTATTAATTAATTTCATCTTCTTATCAATTACATCAGGAGCTGTTGAATATAATGAATCAAAACCTGCATTTATTGCAGTTTGTGCACTGAATATGTCTGAATCTTCTCTATTATAAGCATTATATAATAATTCAACTAATCCCTTTGAATCTAATATTTTACTATTTACTTCACATCTTGATAAGGTTCTCATAATTGATCTAGCTCTTGTATATAACTCTGAGAAAATCATACTTTGTATTTCATCTCGTGAATAATTTTGTGTATTTATTTCTTCTTCATAACAAGAAATTATAATATAATATTTTTTATGTAATACACTACTATTTAAACTACTTTTCTCTGTATTTGCAATTATATCTTTTGTATATTCATATTTATTTTTTTGTTTTACATATTCTACATATGCATCATATATTTCTTTATCTGTATACATTCCTGACTCCGCACTTTTTAATTGCATATATTTATTTTGTAATATATTATATTTATCTTCAATGTCTCTAAATTTTAATTTATATTCTCTTAAACTAGATTCCAAGTTTACAGTTCTTGTTTGAACATATATTTGAATATCAAATTTTAATGTATTTAAAAACTCTATAAAACCTTGTTCAACAGAAGCCATTTCCATTTCTGACATTAAATCATAATTAATTCCTTGACATTCTAGAACCATCAAATATTTACCTTTTTTTTGAATTATCATGTTATCTTCTACTTTTTCAAATTCCATAAAATCCATTATTGATTGTAAATTGTATGTAGCATTTGGAGATGGTGTAGCTTCATTCTTTTCACTTTTTTCTCCATCATTTTTCTTTTGTTTAGCAACAATAAAAAACCAAACGCCAATAAGTGTAAAGATTAATATTATTAGAAAAACTGCTACTATTGTTAAAACTGAAATTAATTGATCTGGATTACTCATTGTCACTTCCTCCTTTGTGATATAAATATAATTTTTTTCCTTGTTTTTTAAATTTTATTGCCCTCATTATTATTTCATCAATATTTTCTCCTCCAGTTTTTCTGAATAATTCAAAATTTGATGAATTTGGAACTTTTAATGTAGCTATTCCAAAGCCAATTAATGCAAATATTAATGTAATTGCAATTCCTATAAATGGATGTTGAAAAATAACTCCAATTGGTAAATATCCAACTATTAATCCTACAAATGCACATGCAACAGTCCATAAAAATGATTTTTTGGTAAATATCATTAATATTCTACCTTCACCTTTTGTGTTTCTTGGTATGGTATATGTATATCTTGCCATATATTTTCCTCTCTTTCGTTACAAACTATTTATACCATTTTATTATAACATAAAAGAAAAGAAAAAACTACATTTTATGATAAAAAATATCATAAAATGTAGCTTTTTTTATTCTAAGTACTCATTATTCCTAATAATAAGTTTGCAATACTTGTTGCAGCAAATACTATTGTTACACCAATTATTAATGGTATAAATTGTTTTTGAACATCTGCTTTTTCATTTGCAGATCCTAATACCATTTTAAATCCTAAGTATGCTACTAAGATTACTGCTAATATTGCTGAAACAATTTGTAATAATCCTAATACTCTACCAGCAATAGTTTTCATTCCTTGTGAATTTATTCCACTCGTATCTGCATTTATTCCACCTATAACATCTTTTGCACTATCCGCATAAGAAGATGTAGATACAGAAAATACAACTAACATTGCTATTAATACTACTGCAAAAATTTTTAATGATTTTTTCATATTATTCATTCCCTTCTTTTTATTTTTTATTATTTATATAAATGTTAATAACTATTTTATTATAATGATTGGAATAAGTTAACCGCTACTTCCCAAATTGTAAATGCTCCAAAAGATACTATTATTCCAATTATCCAAGGAACCATTGATTCTTTTACCTTGGCTTTTTCCTCTATACTTTGTGTTATAAAATTTAACCCCATTATTGCTCCAGTTATTACTGTAACTCCTATTGCTATTGTTAATAATACTCCTGATATGAAATTTGATAAACTTTTTAAATCATTTTGATCTATCATTGTTGAGCTTTCACTTCCAGCATTCAAAAAACTATTTCCATTGTTCATTATATCATCTAACGAACTATCTGCCATACAAGTTGTTGAATATAACGATAGGCTACATAATACTAATAATGTTATTAAACATATTTTAAATAACATTTTTTTCATACTTATCACTCCTTTATTCAACTGCAGATATTACTAATTTTGCTATTGTAGTTATACTGAATAACATTATAGCTCCAATTATAAAGCCAATTGCTTTACCTTTTCCATCTGCCTTATCATTTGCAGAACCTAGTAATATTTGAAATCCAACAACTGCAATTCCTAAAACAATTGCAAAAGCTCCTATTACTTGTAATGTTCCTAATATAGTTCCAACAATTGAATTCATTTTAGTATTTTGTTGTGGTTCTGGTTTATATTGAGATGGATCTATAGTTAAATCAGCCATATATATTCCTGAGTCACTTGAATATGTATATGCATTTGATTGATATTGAACATTCATTGTTATTAAAAAAATTACAAATGCTAATATTATTTTTGCCAAAAATTTTCTCATTTCAATCCCTCCAATCATAATACACACATTCTATACTAATTATAGAATATTTTTAATTTTATTGCAAGACTTTTTTTCCAAATTTATTACTTTTTTTCTTATTTTTACATGTTTTCAGCCTTTTTTTACTTTTTCTAATATCTTTTTGCTCTATTTTTGTTAAAAAGATATGGTGCAGATTTTATCTACACCACATCTTTTTAATCTGACTTGCGAATATATGCAAACCAAATCAGGACTGCTAAGATAATCAAGACCGGAATTTCTCCAATTACAGACATAAGACATACCACTGCCAAAAAAAGAAAAAACGGTGCAAGAAAAGGAATAAGACAAGCAAGGAACAAACATAAAAACATAGCTCTAAACATATTCTTCCTCCTTAATGAGTCCAACTCAACTTCAGCAAATTTATGCTTTGCTTTTATTATACCACATTTTATTCTTTATAGCAAATTTACAGATTTTCTATTTTATAAAATGAAAAGTTTTCATCTTCTTTTACTAACTTATATTTAGTTCCTTCTATTTTTTTCAAAACTTTATTTAATTGAGATTGATTACTCAATATGATATGTGTTATATTATATTTCTCTACAAATTCATCAATATCCATTTCAAAAGAACCTACAGACTCTGAATCTTCAAAAACATTTACTCCAGAATTAAATTCAGGAGAATATAAATCTGCTCTTGAATCAATAAATACTGGTATTCCTCTATATAATAAATAACTTCCATAATTATATTCATTAAAAATTCTTACATTATAAAATCCTGTTTCCTTAAAATAATCTAAAATATAGTTACTCATTTCAACTGGATATGTTTTTTCATCTACATATTGATCATTTCTTTTTTCAAAAATTAAACAAAAATCTACTATAATAAAACAAATAATAATTATGATAATTACACTTTTTCTCATAATTGCTTCTACCAATTGCTTATCAATACTACTATTATGTGAATTACAAAATTCACTAATAATCCTATTAATACATATTAATCCTATTATAATAAAAATGCTTTTTTGTCTTCCAGAGTATAACATCAAAATAATTAATCCACAAATCATAAATAAATCTGACATTTCAATTTTTGCATCAGTAAACATTAATAGTCCAAATAAAACAATTAAAACACAAATAACATCAATATTATTTATTAAAATCATTGGCATATGCTCAAGAATAAAATTTGTAGTAGTTCCTTTCATTGTTTTTATTAAATACGTATATGGTGTATCTCCTAAAGGGGTAAAAATTCCTGTTAATATACAGCAAATCATAAAAACAATTAATATTTTTGTATTTGGATTTTTATTTATTATAATTTTTGAATTATTTTCTTTCTTTTTTAAACAAGCAATAAAATACTCTGCTATATATGGTAAATATAATACAAATGAAAATGGCCATACTGCCACATGTAAGTTTGCTACCAATAACGAATCTATTATTAAATATATTCCATATTTTTTCTTTCCAGTTTCCAATAATTTTTCTATACTATATATTTGAAGAATAAACAATATATATGTTACTAATTGTGCTCTAGCTGCAATAAATGGCTTCAACATATATAATGCTAATATTGTCATGAAAAAAGATAAAATTTGATTTTTATTAATCTTTACATTTATAATAAAAAATACAATTCCTAAAATTGCTGCAAAAATACAAGTTGATATATATATTCCAAACATTCCACCAATATTATATATTAAATATATAATAACATCATATAACCAATGTGGATATGTATATTTTAAATTAGAATGCCACGAAAAGTGTTCTAACATATCTATATTTTTATTTTTTACAATTAACTCCCCTATTTTTATTGTATAAAACGTATCATTTTGAAGAGTTTTGGGTGAAATAGATATCGCAAATAAAATTATTAAAATAATCGCAATTATTTCAAACTTTTTGTTTTTTTTCATCTTTTTGTTCCTTTCTAAAATTTTGCAATATTTTTTGAGTAAAAATATTTAATATAAATAAACAAATTATTGTCATTACAAATATACCATCATAAATATACCATTCTGATTTATACATATATATTGCATTTGCAAGTTCTGTTATAATGGTAATCGATAATAACCTATTTATTTTTTTATTATTTTGCCACATTATTATTGTAAAAAGCCATATCAAATACCATTGTTGAAATGTTGTTAATAATAACATTGAAAAGACTAATATATTATTACATTTTTTTATAACATTTCTCCATTTTATATTTTTTTCAAATATTATTTCTGTGAATACCTTTATATAATATAAATAAAATACATACAATACTATATATCTGAGTTCGACTACAATTTCTTTATTTTTTAATAAAATTGCGGAATATATTGATTTTGAATATTTTGATGTTTGCGTAATTATTCCTATTAATACTGTATAATCTTGAAAATAAAATAAATATTCCAATAATATTAATCCTAGAAATATTATTCCATATTGAATGCATTTAATAAATCTATATGTTATCTTTTTATTGTCTCTATAATAATATATAATAAAAAACGGCAATAGTAATATTGAAAAATATTTCATTCCTGTTGATAATGCTAAAAATAATATACTTATTTTTAAATTATTTTTTTTATAAATAAAATATATTGCTAATAAAATAAATGCAACTAATATTGTATCATTATGCATATTTCCAATAAATTCTAACAAAATTGATGGATTAAGCCCATATATTACTGAAAAGATTTTTTTATTAGATATTTTGTATATCAAATAACAATTTAATAAATGAATTAAAATATTAATAAATTTAAATGTAATTATACATATATTAATATTTTTATTAGATATTTTTGTGCATAATTTAAATATTATTTGAGATATTGGCCCATAAACAACTGTAGTATTTGCCCAGAAATTATCTTTAGCTTGTTCCATAATCTCATCATTTATTTTATTAGAATTTTCCGAATAATATTGTTCTATTGTAATATAATATGGATTTTGTCCATATTGACTATCTAATTCTCCAACTCCCATATAATAAAATATATCTGAAGATGTCCATGGTAACATGAACAAAAAGATAGAGCAAACTATAAAAACATATTTTATTAATTCTTTTATATTTTTAAAACTATTTTTTTCTTTAATTATTCTTAAGTACACAACACTTAATAAAATAAATATCACTATAAAACATGTTGTGGATATTTTTTTATCAATGTTTTTATTTAATAAAAAATCAAAATATATATTAAATCCTGCTGTTGTTCCTTTTTGATATAAATAAAATATAGATGGTATTACAAGTAAAATACTAAAAATTATATATAAGTATTTATTTATTTTCTTCATTGTCTTTTCCTTTTTCTTTCTTCTTTTGCAATAATTATATATTATTTTAATTTTTTTGACAATAACCTTTTAATTGTCTATAAAATATAAATTTATTTCCAAACATAGATATTACTTCTAATATGATGTACAAAATCAACCAAGATAAACTCCACCACGCGTCTTCCGCCTTTTCTTCATTTTACTCTCAAAAATCATCTTAGAGAAAATTATTGGCATTATAGGTGCAATAGTAAATTCAATATATTTTTTGTTTCACATCAATTGTAACACTACATTTTTACATTTTTTGTAATTTTTATCGACAATTTTTGCCATTTATTTTAATGAATAACTATTATTTATAACAGATGTACTATATAAAAACAATATATCTTGATTGCTAAATTCTATATAATTCTCTAAAATTTTTGGTGAAATATATCTAGTATCTATCAATGTTATTTTATCATATCCTTCAACTAATAATGGAACAAAACTACTTGCAAAAGAATCTCTGAACACAACTAATTCTCTTCCTGTTTTATTTTCTGTATTTTCTATGCTTATTAATGACACAGCTCCTGATAAATAGATATCATACTTATCTAATGAATTCATTTTATCAAAATTATAAATTGTTGTAGCTTCATTTTTTTCATAATTATATACAGTGCAATTTTTCAAAACATTATTTGTTAATATTTTTATTTCATCTTTTTCTTCATTTATTGGCAATTGTCCTGAATAAACTCCTTTAAATTCTGTTATTATTTTTTCTTCATAATTATTATTTAAATTTAATTTCATCTCTTGTCCAAATTTTTGAGCTATTTTTATCAATTTTTCTTGTTTCCAATGTGAATCTGTTTTATAGTAATCTTCTAATTGTAATAAATCAAATATTCTTATATATTTTCCAAAATTTAATTTTTCGTTTAATATATTTTCTAAATTATTATAATCTATTTTTAAATTATCTTTGTTAATAAAATAATTTTTATCTGGAATTATTGAATAATATATTTTATTATTTTCTGTTAAATATTTCTCTTTTATTTCTATTATTTTATTTGAAATATTTAATATTGATTTTTCATTTAATGGATATATTTGTTCAATTATATAATTATTATATTCATATAAATTATTATAATTTTTTTTGCTTAATACTTTTAATTCTGTATTTATTTTTATTTTTCTAAATAATTCTCTTTCAAAAAATTGATCTGTTACATATTTATCAAATTTATTAAAAAATGTTCCATTAATTATTTGTGATATAGAAACAGAAGGAAATTGTTCTAATTTTCTTCTTTCTGCAATTGATATAATTTCATCTTTTTTTATTATATTTATGAAAAAAGATAAAATTATTATTATTGCAAATAATATTGTTACTATTTTATTTTTATTTTTTTCTGACATATTTCCTCCTTTCAAAATCTAAAATATAAAAATGGATTATATGAATTATCTACAGCATATGATGTTATAATTATTAAAATAAATACTATTAATATTGGTTCTAAAATATTTATTATTTTATTTATTTTTTTATTTTGTTTTAATTTTTTTATTAAATTTTTAATTATTGGTGTTGAAGCAATTATTGCAATAATAATTACAACAAAATAATTTTTTAAATAATATATTGTAAATTTATTAATTAATTTTTCGCCATTAACTCCAAATAATCCTATAATATTACTCCATGCTTCTTTCATATTATTTGCATTAAATATTATAAAACTTATCATTACAATAAATAATACATATATTCTTTGAATAAATCCTGGTAATTTTTCTAAATATTTTTTTAAAAATAATTTTTCAATAAGAAGTATTATTCCAAAATATAATCCCCATATAACAAAATTCCAACTAGCACCATGCCATATACCAGTTAGTGCCCAAACAATTAAAATATTTCTTACTAATTTTTTTGTTCCTTCTCTACTTCCTCCTAATGGTATATAAACATAATCTTTAAACCATGTTCCTAATGATATATGCCATCTTCTCCAAAATTCAGTTATACTTTTGGATATATATGGATAATCAAAATTCTCTAGAAAATCAAATCCAAACATTTTTCCTAAACCAATTGCCATATCTGAATATGCTGAAAAATCGAAATATATTTGTAACATATATCCTACTGCAAAAATCCAATAAAATAAAATTGTTTTTTCATTTGTCTCTGTAAAAACTTTACACAATTGTCCTAATTGATTTGCAATTAAAACTTTTTTGGCAAGTCCAATTACAAATCTTTCTACGCCATAAGAAAACTTTTCAAAGCTGTGAGTCCTATTGTCTAATTCGTTTTCTATTGTCTCATATCTAACTATCGGTCCTGCTATTAATTGTGGAAATAAAGAAACATATGTTGCTAATTTTAGAAAGTTTCTTTGTACATCTACTTTTCCTCTATATACATCAATTTCATAACTTATAATTTGAAATGTATAAAAAGAAATTCCTATTGGTAATGCTAGATTTAAAAGTTTAAAATTTGCATTAAAAATATTATTAATATTTCCTATAATAAAATCTGTATATTTAAAAAAACATAAAAATATAATATGTATTATTATTATTCCAAAAAGCATTTTTTTATTTTTATATTTTTTTATTAAAATTCCACCTATATATGCAATTAAGATTTCTAATATCATTAATAAAATATATTTTGGTTCTCCATAAAAATAAAATATCATTGAGGCTAAAAATAAAATAATATTTTTAAATTTTTTTGGCATAATAAAATATATTATAATTAATACTGGTAAAAAATAATATAAAAAACTTATATTAGTAAATAGCATTTTTCCTCCTAACATATTAAAGCTCCCAATTTCTTGGAAGCTTTATTTTTTATTGTGCTGGTCTTTCTTCTGGGAGTTCAATATCTTCTTCACCTGATTTTTGAAGCTCTTTTCCTATTTCGTTTCCAACATATTCTTTAAATGAATTGTATGTTACAGTAGCCCAATCTTCATCTGACATTACAAAAAATATAATATTATTATGATTTGTAACATATAATTTTTCTGCTGAAACACAAATCCACTTTCTCATATCTACATTATTTAATATTTCTTCTTTAACAGTTTCAATATTTGCATTTGATTTTACTTTTAATGCTACTGCAGAATATGCTTGTGAACTCATTAATGGTTCTAATACAACTAAACTTTCTACATTTCCTGTACTTTGAATTCCTGTATATGATGTTACTAAATCTGAATTTGATACATCAATTTCTTCTGTTTCTAGTTCTGGTAATACATCTTTGTTTTTAGAATATATTGACTTTAACATACTTTTCATGTCTTTTCCTGATTCTATTTTTACAGATGTACCTCCTTTTGTTGTATTATTATTGTTTTTTACAATAACAACTCCAACAATTGCAATTATTGCAATAATTGCGATTACAATTATCGTAATCATTGTTTGCTTTTTCATTTTATTTCCTCCTTATTTATTTTAACATCATTATATAGTATCTTATTATTTGAGTCAATGGATTTTATTAACTTTTTATTTCTAAAACAACTTGTTCTTTTAATTCTTCGTTTTTCTTCATTTGTTTTACAACTTCATAGACTATATAAAATGGCAATATCATTTGTCCTAAACTCATTATTAATGTAAAATATTTTCCAGAAATATTATATATTATTTCTATTGGTGTTCCTGGAAAGTTCTTAGATATAAACATTAAATTACTTCCAAAAATATTATTTACTATATATGCTAATACACATATACTTCCAACTAAAATAATATAATATTTTATGTCTGATGATTGAATTTCAATATATTTGGTTTTATTTATTAATAATCCTAAATAAACCATTATTCCATGGAAAACAAAACTATGTAAACTTACTATGTGAATTGCTGGATATGTTGGTAATGATGTAGATGGATATAAAATAAATACTATTCCACCAATAATTCCTCCTGTAGCTAAAAATACATCTCCCATTCTTTTTAATTCATTTTTAGCAAATGAACTTAGTAAACCTGCATATAATAATAAACTGCAATAATATAATGGTACATAATTGTTTATGTTCTTAATACCACCTGTTATTACTTTAAATAATACTATTATGACTTCGAAAATCCACATTACAATTGTACATTTTTTTATTATTTGTTTAACTTCTTTATGTGTTTTATTTATAGTTTTTTTTAATGATATTTTTATTCCTATTATTGTTAATAATATTAATAAAAAATGTTCTTTTGTAAAGATTCCACAAGGTTCATATTCACCTTGTTTTGCAAATATTGTCATATATCTTCACCTCTCATTATGTGATTATATCAAGAAACATTTGTTTATACAATAGATTTCGATTTTTTTTACATTCTTTCCACATATTATTTATAAATTGTGGATTATGACACAAAAATTATACTTGATTTTTATTTTATTATCTATAAAATATACTTTCAAATAAAACAAAAAAGATATAAAAGATGTTCTTTTATATCTTAACTTTGGCGTAGGTGAGAGGGTTCGAACCTCCGCGCCCCTTACAGGACCTAGCAGTTTAGCAAACTGCCCCCTTCACCACTTGGGTACACCTACAATTTATATAAATAAAAGTTAGATACTCAATATCTTCATATCTAACTCTTATACTTGGCGGAGAGGGTGGGATTCGAACCCACGGTACGCTATAAACGCACGCCAATTTTCAAGACTGGTGCCATAAACCAACTCGACCACCTCTCCATGTCTCACGACATTACTAATATTACCATACTTTCATGTCGCTTGTCAATAGTTTTAATTAAAAATTTTTAAAAGTTAATTTTCTTCTTATAATTACAAGATTTAATTATTTTAATAAATCTAAAATTCTTTCTAAATCTGAATTTCCATTATATTCAATAATTATCTTTCCTTTTCTTTTTCCTTGGTCTAATTTTACTTTTGTTCCAAAAAATCCTTGAAATCTATCTTCAATATCATCATATAACATCTTATACTTTGGATCTAAATATTTTTCTTTCTTAGCTCTTAAATTCTTTTGTTCTGCTTGTCTTACAGATTCTCCTCTTTCTATCATTCTTATAGCCATTTCATATTGTCTTTTTTGATCTGTTATAGCAGCTAATGCTTTACAATGTCCTTCTGATAATTTTCCCTCTTTTACAAGTTCTAATACATCTGGTGCTAAGTTTAAAATTCTAACAGTGTTTGATACTGCACTTCTACTTTTTCCTATTCTTTTTGAAACTTCTTCTTGTGTTAAACCATATTTATCCATTAAATTTCTAATTCCTAATGCTTTCTCATATGGATTTAAATCTTCTCTCTGGATATTTTCAATCAATGCAATTTCTCTGTTTTTTTGTTCATCATCTTCTCTTATTATAGCTGGAATCTCTTCTAATCCTGCTAATTTAGCAGCTCTCCATCTTCTTTCTCCTGCAACAATTCCATAATATCCATCTTGTTTTGTTACTACTATTGGTTGAATTATTCCATATGTTTTTATTGATTCTGCTAAATCTTCTAATGCTTCTTGCTTAAATTGTTTTCTTGGTTGATCTCTGTTTGGTTCAACTTCAGTTATTTTTAATGATCTTAAATTATCATTTATTTCACTTTTTTCTTCAACAACAGTTTCTTGTGGTTGCTCATTTATTGATACTCCTCCAAAAAGAGCATCTAAACCTTTTCCTAATCCTGTTTTTTTTGGTTGTGCCATTTTATTGCCTCCTTATTATTATGTAAACTAGTTTTTGTGATTAATTATTTTTTAATAATTCTTTTGCAAATTTTTCATAAGCTTTTGCACCTTTTGATCTTGGATCATATACTGTTATTGGCATTCCATAACTTGGTGCTTCACTTAATCTAACATTTCTTGGAATAACTGTCTTATAGACTTTATCTTCAAAATATTTTTTTACTTCTTTTACTACTTGATTTGAAAGATTTGTTCTTGCATCATACATTGTAAGCAAAGCTCCTTCTATTTCAAGATTTTTGTTTAAATGCTTCTTGACTAAATTTACTGTATTTAATAATTGCCCCAATCCTTCAAGTGCAAAATATTCACATTGTACTGGAATTAATACACTATCAGACGCTGTAAATGCGTTTAATGTTACTAATCCTAATGATGGTGGACAATCAATTAATATATAATCATATTGATCTTTTATTTTGTCTAACTTTGTTTTTAACCTTTGCTCTCTTGACATCATTGAAACTAATTGAACCTCTGCCCCTGCTAAACTAATATTTGATGGACATACTTTTAAATTTTTTATTGCTGTTTCTTGTAATGTTTCATCAAATTCTGTATCTCCAATTAATATATCATATACTGATAGTTCTACATCTTTTGAAACACCTAGTCCACTTGTTGCATTTCCTTGTGGATCAGTATCTATTAATAAGACTTTTTTTCCTTTTTTGGCTAAAATAGTACTCAAATTAACTGTTGTTGTTGTTTTTCCAACTCCCCCTTTTTGGTTTGCTACTGATATTATTTTTCCCATTTTCTACATTTCCCTTCTTTCTTATGTCTTTCTTCAATATTTTTCCTAGCACTATAATAATATAAAAAATTTGATAATAAGTCAATGTTTTTTGTATAAATTTCACAAAAAAAATTACCCCACATTTTATGTGGAGCATTTATTTTTTAATAAATTTTATTTTATTGGCTCTTTGCTTGGTGTTCCAGCTTTTCTTGGATATTTAGCTGGTGTTTTTTTTGCTTTTTCTATTGTTATAATTGTTCTTCCTATATCACTTTGTGGTAAATCAAAAGTTTCTACATTTTTTATTGTTCCACCAAGTACATTTATTGCCTTTTGGGCCTGTTCAATTTCTTCTTCTGCTTCTGAGGCTTTCATACATACTATTTTTCCATTTAATTTAACTAATGGAATTAAATATTCTGATAATGTTGATAAATTTGCAACTGCTCTTGATGTAGCAACATCAAATTTTTCTCTATATTTTTTATTTTGTCCAAATTCCTCTGCTCTTGCATGTACTAACTCAACATTTTTCAAATTTAGCTCATTTATTACTTCTTGTAAAAAGATTAATCTCTTATTTAATGAATCAACTAAAGTAATTTTTAATGATTCGTTCATTATTGCTAATGGTATACCAGGAAATCCAGCTCCTGTTCCTACATCAACAACACTTGATTTATTAGGAATGTCTTTATATATTGTAAGTGAATCTATAAAATGCTTCAAAATTATCTCATTTGGTTCAATTATTGCAGTTAAATTAATTTTTTCGTTCCATTCAATTAACATATTCATATATTTATAAAATTTTGAAATTTGCTCCACAGAAAAATCAATACTCAAATTCTTTGATTTTTCATTCATTTTCTCTTCAAATTCAATTTTTTCCATATTTTTCTCTTTATATCTCCTTTTTTTACTTTTTTTGCTTAATTGTTTGTAAATAAACTAATAAAACTGATATATCTGCTGGTGAAACTCCAGAAATTCTAGAGGCTTGTCCTATTGAATGTGGTCTATGTTTATTTAACTTTTGTCTTGCTTCTAAGCAAATACCTTTAACATCATCATAATTTATATCATCTGGTATTAATTTTTTCTCCATCTTCTTAAATTTTTCAACCTGCATCTCTTGTAATTTAATATATCCATCATATTTTACTTGAATCTCTACTTCTTCTTTTACTTGTTCTGGTAATTCTGGTCTATTTTCATCAATTTCTGCAAGTGAAGCATATGTTATTTCTGTTCTTTTTAATAATTCTGCTAATTTTGATCCTGTTGTTAGTTCTGATGTTCCTTGTGATTTTAGATAATTATTTACTTTTTCTGTTGGTTTTACAATTGTTTTTTGCAATCTTTCTTTTTCTTTTTCTATTAATTCTTTCTTTTCAATAAATTTAGCATATCTTTCATCTGAAATCAAACCAATTTCATGACCTTTTTCCGTTAAACGCAAATCTGCATTGTCTTGTCTTAATAATAATCTATATTCTGCTCTTGATGTCATCATTCTATATGGTTCATTTGTTCCTTTTGTAACAATGTCATCTATTAATACTCCAATATATGCATCTGTTCTATCTAAAATCAAAGGTTCTTTGCCTTTAATTTTCTGTGAAGCATTTATTCCAGCAATTAATCCTTGACATGCTGCTTCTTCATATCCAGATGTTCCGTTTGTTTGTCCTGCAAAGAATAAACCATCAATTGTTTTATATTCTAATGATAATTTTAAATCCGCTGGATCTATACAATCATATTCAATTGCATATGCTGGTCTTGTAAATTCACAATGTTCTAGCCCTGGTATAGTCCTATACATTGCTATTTGAACATCTTCAGGTAAAGATGAACTCATACCTTGTATATACATTTCATCTGTATCTATACCTATTGGCTCCACAAATATCTGATGTCTTTCTTTATCTGCAAATCTAACTACTTTATCTTCTATAGATGGACAATATCTTGGACCTGTTCCTTCTATTACTCCTGCATATAAAGGTGATCTATGTAAATTTTCTCTAATAATTTTATGTGTTTCTGCATTTGTATATGTTAAATAACAATCTACTTGATTAAAATCTACTGTTTTATCTTCAAAAGAGAATGGAATAATTCCATTTTCCCCTTTTTGTATTTCCATTTTAGAAAAATCGATACTTTTTCTATTTATTCTTGCTGGAGTTCCTGTTTTAAACCTTACTAATTTTACTCCATTCTTTTTTAAAGATTCTGAAAGTTTATTTGCTGGAAATACACCATCTGGACCACTTTCTTTTGAATATTCTCCAATAAATATTTTTCCTCTTAAGTATGTTCCAGTTGCAACAATTAATGTTTTTACATTATAAATTGCTCCAATATCTGTTTCTATTGATTTTATTTTATTGTTTTCTATTTTTATGTCAACTATTTCTGCTTGTTTTAAGTCTAAATTCTCTTGTTTTTCTAATGTATGCTTCATTTCCATTTGATATCTTTTTCTATCAGCTTGAGCCCTCAAAGAATAGACAGCTGGGCCTTTTGAAGTATTTAACATTTTTATTTGTATCATTGTTTTATCAATATTTTTAGCCATTTCTCCACCAAGAGCATCAATTTCTCTTACTAAATGACCTTTTGAACTTCCACCAATATGTGGATTGCATGGCATATTAGCTACAGCCTCTAAACTTATTGAAAATACTACTGTTTTCATTCCTAACCTTGCTGCAGCAAGTCCTGCTTCACATCCTGCATGCCCTGCACCTATTACAGCAACATCATAATCTCCTGCATAATAACTCATTTTATTTTCCTCTCCTCTACTTTCCTAAACAAAATTTAGAAAAAATCTCATTTATTATATCTTCAGTTACACAATCTCCTGTTATCTCTCCTAAATCGTCTAGAATTTGTTTTATATATATAGTAATGATATCTATAGGCATTCCATCTAAAAGTGCCTCATTTGCTTTTTTGACGTTTTGAATTGCTTTTTCGATTATATTTTTATGTCTTACATTTGTAATTAATAATTCATTGTCTAAATTTATTTCATTTAAATTAAACATTTCTGTTATTTTATTATATAATTCTTCTAATCCTGTTTTATTTAATGCTGAAACTTTTAATATATTTTCTGATGCATTTTTAATTTTTTCATTATTTTCATCAATAACATTTTTTAAATCATTTTTGTTTAATAATATTATTGATTTTTTATTTTTTATTAATTTTAATATTTCATAATCTTCATCATCCAATTCTTTTGAACTATCAAATATTGCAATAATTAAATCAGCATCATTTGCTTCTTCTATTGATTTTTGAACTCCTATTTTTTCTACAGAATCCTTTGCCTCTCTAATTCCTGCTGTATCAATAAGTTTCAAAGCTATTCCGTTTATTGTAACATACTCTTCTATAGTATCTCTTGTCGTTCCTGCTATATCTGTTACAATTGCTCTATCCTCTTTCAAAATAGCATTTAACAAAGATGATTTTCCTGCATTTGGTTTGCCTATTATCGCTGTTTTTATACCATCTTTTATTATTTTACCATTATCAAATGATTTTTCCAATTTTTCTAATTTATTTTCTACTTTATTTAACATATTTTTTAGTTCATTTTCTTGAACCTCTGGTGTATCATATTCTGGATAATCAATTGTTACTTCAATATTTACTAAAACATCTAAAATATCTTGTTTTATTTGGTTTATTTCTGCTGATAAAAAACCTTCCAATTGTTTAATTCCACTTTTGGCTTCTCTTTCTGATTTTGCATTTATAATATCAATTACTGATTCTGCTTGTGCTAAATCAATTCTTCCATTAAAAAATGCTCTTTTTGTAAATTCACCTGGCCCAGCCATTTCAGCTCCATTAGCCAAGCATAATTCTAATATCTTTTTTACAACAATATTTCCCCCATGTGCATTTATTTCACACATATTTTCTGTTGTATAACTTTTGGGAGCTTTAAAATATGATACTAAAACTTCATCAATTATTTTATTATTTTCAACAATATTTCCATATTTTATTGAATATCCTTTTATTTCAGATATATCTTGTTTTGTTTTTGGAATAAATATTTTATCTAATATTTCAAATGTTTTTTCTCCACTCATTCTTATTATTCCTATTCCTCCAATGCCTGGTGCAGTTGCTATTCCTACTATTGTACTCATTTATTTTCTCCTTTATTTTTTACATTATTTTCCTATCACTTTTTTAGAACAAATAAGAAAAAGTCAAAATTCTAAATTTAATCTTTTGATTAAAATCTGAACTTTGACTTCCGATTTTTATTTAATTATTTTTTTGTTATTACAATTCTTCTTTTTGGTTCTTGTCCAATACTTCTTGTTTCTACATTAGGATTATCTTGTAAAACACTATGTATTATTTTTCTTTCATATGCTTTCATTGGCTCAAGTGTTATCATTTTACCTGTTCTTTCAACTATTGAAGCCTTTCTCCTTGCAACTTCTTCTAATGTTTCCACTCTTTTTTGTTTATAATCTTCTATATCTAATCTAACAACAACTCTATTTTCTGATTTTTTATTTGCTATTGCTTTTAATATATTTTCTATAGAATATAATGTTTCTCCCCTATATCCTATTAAATTTCCAATATTTTCTCCATGTATAGAAATATATAAACATTTATCTTTTATTTCAACTTTAGTCTTAGCTTCTGGAGATATTTTATTTAAAAATTCATTTAAAAATTCTTCAACATCTTTTTTTGCAATATTTAGTTCTTCATCTGTTGTTTCAATCTCCACTTCTTCAGGCTTTCTAGCTTCTATTTCTTTTATTTCTACTCTAACTATTTTAGGTGCTAAAATATCAAAAAAACTTTTTTTATTTTCTTCTAATATTTTAATTTCACACAATTCCCTAGGCAATTTTATTTCTTTTAATCCTTTTTCAATTGCCTCTTGTGTTGTTTTTCCTTCTGAAATTACACTTTTTGACATAGCTATTCCTCCTCATCTTTTAACATTTTGTTTAAAGCTAATCTCTCTATTATCATTAAAAGACTGTTCATTAACCAATATAAAGCAAGTCCTAATGGTGCTATTAATGCGACCGCTAAATACATAACAGGAAACATTAAATTCATATTTTTATTCATTTGAGCCATTGGATCAAATTCATCTTCTGAATTTTTCTCTTCTCCATCTTTTTTCTTTGGAGTCGGATTTGTTATTCTTAATGAAATTACTGAAACCAATACATATAATACAGGAATTATAAATGCTTTCCAATCACCACTTCTCGTTGGTATTTGAGCTAAATTTAATCCTAAAAAATTCATATTTATATCTAAAGAATTTAATTCTTCATCATTTATTTCTGCTAAATCTGTTTTTTCTTCATTATTTTCTGAATTATTTTCAATATTCTCTGTATTATTTTCTTTTAATTTCTTTATATTATTTAATTCTCTAATAACTTCTATTTCTGGATATGCACTATCTGTACTTAAATCATTTTCTTTTACTATTTTTGTATATTTATTAATAATATTAGCATCTATTTTTTTCATATATGTTAATGGTGATCTAACAAGATAGAAAACTGCAAATAATAGTATTATTTGAACAATTCCACTAAAACATCCACTAAATGGACTCATATTTTCTGTTTTGTATAATTCCATTGTTGCTCTATTTAGATTTTCTGGATCATTTTTATATTTGAATTGTATTTCTTTAAGTTTATTTTGTATTTTCGTGGTCTTTTTCATTGTTTTTTGCTGTTTTATTGATAATGGTAATAATATTATTTTTATTAAAATTGAAAAAATAATTATTGCCAGACCATAATTATTAACTATATTATAAATAAAATTCAAAATATATCCAAATAAATTTGCAAATGGTGCTATCATATCTGCCCCTTTCTATTTTAATGGGTCATATCCTCCCTTTGAGAAAGGATTACACTTTAAAATTCTTTTTCCGCCTAACATACATCCTCTTAATACACCATATTTTTCAATGGCTTGTTTTGTATATTCTGAACATGTTGGGTAATATTTGCATCTTATATTTTTTGCTACAAAAAATTTTGAGATATGTTTTTGATACCATTCAATTAAATATATACATATTTTTTTCATAGTAAATACTCCTTCTAATTAAGAAATAATATTTGCTTTCTTAAAAGTATTTTCCATTTCGTTTATTATATCTATATATTTCATATCATTTATATCTATATCTTTTTTTAATAAAACAACTATACTATAGCCATTTATAATCTTTTCTTCCAAATTTTTATAAGCTTCTCTTATAAGCCTTTTTGCTTTGTTTCTTTGGAAAGCTTTTCCATTTTTTGTACTAACTGCTATACCTAGTGTTTTGAAATTTTTTCCATTTTTTAATATCACAATTTTTAGTTGTTTACCTATGTAGAAACGACCTTTTGTTAGAACTATTTTAAATTCATAGTTTTTCTTTAACATTACTGTCTGCTTCATTTTCTAACATCCCTTTCGTCACTTTTAAGGTACAATTACTTTTAAATTCTAGGAATTTTTCCTAGAATCTAAAACATTGTTAATTTAATTATGCACAAATCTTTTTTCTTCCTTTTGCTCTTCTTGCTTTTAATACATTTCTTCCTGATTTTGTTGACATTCTTTTCATAAATCCGTGTTCTCTTTTTTCTTGTCTATTTTTTGGTTGGAATGTTCTTTTCATTACTATGCACCTCCTATTTGTTTTTTATATATTAATTCCTTTTTAAAGGAAATTATTGTTACAAAATAACAAGTAAATCGATTATACACCACGATTCCAGCTTTTGTCAATAGTTTTTAAAAATTTTAAAGTTTTTGAACTTTTTTTATGTAAAATGTTGATTTTACATAAAAAATATAGTATAACAAAAAAAACAAATATTTTGTAATAATTTTGTAATAATTAATAAGTTTTCAACAATTTTTATAAAGTTATCCACAATTTTTTAAAAATTATCCACAATTCTATTGACGAAATTTGTAGTAATTTGATATTATAGAAGAAACTTAGGAAATCAAACATTTATAAAATTATATCAAAATAAATGTTTGTAAAAAATAATAGGTTTATTACATAAATATTACAGAGTTATCCACACCTGTGGAAAACTCTGTGGATAACTTATGTTTAATATAAATATTTTTGAAAGGATGTTTTGAATATGCAAAGCGAAAATGAAGAACTTTTTAGGCAAGCCAAAGAACTTATCAAAGCAGAATTATCCTCAATTGCATATGATACATGGATTTCACCTTTAAAAATCTTATCAATAGATGATGATAAAATTACAATCAGAGCTAATACTGATTATAATGCTGATTTTTTAGGAAAAAGATTCGGAGATTTAATTATAAACACTTTCAAATACTTAACAAACAAAGAAAGGGCATTAACAATTATCTACAATGATGAAAAAACAAATAGGGAAACAATAAATGATGTTGCTACACCTTCTGATTCTGAAAAAGAATTAGAAGCTGAAATAGAACTTTCAAATAAAGTTTTAAACCCAAAATATACATTTGATACTTTCGTCGTTGGAAATAATAACAGATTTGCGCAAGCTGCAGCTTTAGCTGTTGCAGATAAACCTTCAGAAGCCTATAATCCATTATTTTTATATGGAGGTGTTGGATTAGGTAAAACTCATCTAATGCATGCAATAGGGAATAGAACATTAAAAAACTTTAGAAATTTTAAAATTTTATATGTAACTTCTGAAAAATTCACAAATCAAATGATTAATGCTATAAAAGACAATAAGATGGAAGTATTTAGAAATCAATATAGAAAAATCGATGTATTACTTATTGACGATATTCAATTCATTGCTGGAAAAAAGCAAGTTCAAGAAGAATTTTTCCATACATTTAATGAACTGTATGAAGAAAAAAAGCAAATTATTATTTCAAGTGATCGTCCACCAAAAGAAATTCAATTACTTGAAGATAGGTTAAAGTCAAGGTTTGAATGGGGATTACTTGCAGACATATCTTGTCCAGATTATGAAACAAGATTAGCTATTTTAAGAAAAAAAGCACAAGATGAAAAAATTGCAGTAGATGATAGTATTTTAGCAAATATTGCAACAAAAATTGAATCAAATATTAGAGAATTAGAGGGTGTTTTCAATAAAATGATAGCAAGAGCTTCATTAATGCACAGTCCTATAACAATAGAATTAGCAGAAAATACCATTAATGAATTTAAAGCTGAAAGTGAAAAAGTACTATCTTCTGATTATGTAAAAGAAATAGTATCTAAATACTTTAGTGTAGACAAAAATGATTTATCTAGCAATAAACGTTCAAATGAAATAGCTTTTCCAAGACAAATTGCAATGTATTTATGTAGAGATGTAGCAAATATGTCTTATCCTAAGATAGGAGAAGACTTTGGAAATAGAGATCATTCAACAGTAATGCATGCATGTAAGAAGATTGAAAATGAAATAAAGGAGAAAAATAACACAAGATTAATTGTGGAAAGTGTGAAAAACATAATTATAAATGGAGAACAATAGAAAAATAAATAGATTGATGTCGATTTTTGAAAATATGTTCTCCAAATCGTTTGTTTGGTTACAAAAAAGTTATCTCTACTTAGGGAACAGCTTGATTGGTTATCCACAAGTAAATGTGGATTGAGTGTTAATAAACTGTTAATAACTCAATTATCCACATTTTAAAAAATTTGTTGTGGACAAAAATCAAAGTTATCCACTAAGTTATACACATGAAAAAAGCCTACGGATTACAAGTTTCCACATAGTTTTCCACATTATCCACAGGACCTAATACTACTACTACTAATTATATTTATATTATTATTATAATTAATATAAATCGACAAGTTTTTTGAAAGAAAGGTGTTAAAAATGAAAATTGTTTGTTATAAGGATACACTCCTTAAAGCATTAAATTCCGTAATAAAAGGAGTAGCTTCAAAAACTACAAATCCTATATTAGAAGGAATACTTATACAAACTAATGAAAATCAAGTAAAATTAACTACATATGATATGGAATTAGGAATTGAATATATTATAGATAGTGATGTTAAAGAACAAGGAAGTACAGTTGTTAATGCTATAATGTTTAGTGAAATTATAAGAAAATTACCAGATTCAGAAATTTATATTACATTAAATTCTAATAATTTGTTAGAAATAGAATGTGAAGGAGCATTATATAAACTTACAACAATGAATCCTGACGAATTTCCAGAATTACCAAAAATAGAAATAGAAAATTCAATTGATTTAGAACAGAATATGTTAAAAAATATGATAAGAAAAACAATATTTGCTGTTAGTACAGAAGAAAACAGACCTATATTCACAGGTTGTTTATTCGAAGTAGAAAACAATAAGTTAAATGTTGTTGCTGTAGATGGTTTTAGACTAGCATTGAGAAGTATTTATTTACCAGTAAAAGTAAATGATTTTAAAGCTGTTATCCCAGGAAAAACATTAAATGAAATAAATAAAATATTATTAGATTCATTTGATCATGTAAAAATAGGAATTGCTAAAAATCAAGCATTATTTGAAATGGAAAATTGTAAAGTTGTTACAAGAACATTAGATGGAGAATTTTTAAATTATAAATCAGTTATACCAAATAATTGGGAAACAAGGATTAGAGTAAATAAGAATAGTTTACAAGATAGTTTTGAAAGAATTAGTTTAATATCAGCTTCATCTATAGAAAAAGAAAAAAAATATCCTGTAAAAGTTTCTGTTGATATTGGAAAAATAACAATTTCTTGCACAAACCAAACAGGTGAGGCTAAAGAAGAAATATATATTTCAACAGAAGGAAAAAATATTGAAGCTGGATTTAATCCAAAATATTTCTTAGACAGCTTAAAAGCAATAGATGACGAGGAAGTTTTTGTTGAATTTGGAACAAGCATTTCACCATGTTTAATAAAATCAGTAGAAAATAGTGAATATGTTTACATGATTTTACCAATAAGATTAAAAGAATAATAATAAACAATAAAAAATTGGTCAGATTTGCTATCTGACCATTATTCATATAAAATGACAAAAAAATGGCACGTGAAAATCGAAAATAAGACGTTTTAATTTTTTTATGATATAGTTTTATAGGTAGAAATATTAAAAAATTTTTAAAATTAAAATAAAAATTCAAAAAAAATAAAATTAATTTTATAAAAATTCATTAAAAATTGATATTTCAACGAAAAAACCATAAAAAACGACGCACGAAAATCAAAAATAAGGCTTTTTTATTTTTAAAAAATAAAGTTATAAACCTAAAAAAAAAATAAAATAATAAAAAATATAAAAAAAATAAAATAAAAATAGTAAAAAAAATAAATAATTATACACAAATGGAGAATAAAATGTGGATAAATGAGATTAAATTAAGCAATTTTAGAAATTATAATTATCAAGAAATTAAATTACACGAAAATATAAATGTATTTTATGGAGAAAATGCACAAGGAAAAACCAATATTATTGAGTCAATATTTTTAAGTAGTATTGGAAAGTCTTTTAGAACAAATAATGAAAAAGAATTAATAAGATTTGGAGAAGAAAAAGCAGTATCTGAAATATATTTTCAAAAAAGTGATAGAGATGGAAAAATAAAAATTGAAATTAATGATAAAAAAAACATATATTTAAATGGAATTAAATTAAAAAAGCTTAGTGAACTTTTAGGAAATATAAATATAGTAATATTTACACCAGATGATATAAATATTTTAAAAGGTGGACCTCAAAATAGAAGGAAATTTTTGGATATTATGATTAGTCAATTAAGGCCAAACTATATGCATTTACTTACTTTATATAAGCAAACACTTGAGCAAAGAAATAATTATTTAAAACAAATAAAATTTGAGAATAAACCAGAAAATATGTTAGATATTTGGGATGAAAAATTAGTAGACTATGGAATAAAAATATATGAATATAGAAATGAATTTATTGAAAAAATTCAAAAAAAAATAAAAAATATTCATTTTAATATTACACAGGAAAAAGAAAATATAGAAATTAAATATTTTTCTGATGCAAGTACTAGACAAAATTTCATAAATGAGTTAAAATCAAAAAGAAAGTTAGATATTATTAAAGGATTTACTACAAAAGGAGTACATCATGATGATTTTTTAATATATTTAAATGATAAACAAGTAAATATATATGGTTCACAAGGCCAACATAGAACAGCAATGTTATCTTTAAAGTTATCTGAATTACAAGTAATTTATGATGATATTGGAGAATATCCAATATTATTATTAGATGACTTTATGTCTGAATTAGATGAAAAAAGAAGAAAAAACTTTTTAGAAAATATAAAAAATATTCAAGTTATAATAACATGTACTGATAAAATAGTACTTGAAAATTTAAATTATTTTTTATATAATGTTGTTGATGGGAAAATAATAGAAAAAGAAAAGTAAAAATATACTTGAAAATTTTTACAATTTTAATAATATAGAACTAACAAAAAGAAAGGAATGGAGATAATGGAAAAATACGAACACAAGTATGGGGCAGAACAGATTCAAGTATTGGAAGGATTAGAAGCAGTAAGAAAAAGACCTGGTATGTATATTGGTAGTACATCTGTTAGAGGCTTACATCATATGGTTTATGAAATTGTTGATAACTGTGTTGATGAAGCATTGGCTGGATATTGTACTGAAATTAATATTGTAATAGAACCAGGAAATATAATGAGTGTAGAGGATAATGGTAGAGGAATACCAGTAGAAATACATCCCAAAACACATATATCTACTGCAGAAACTGTTTATACAGTTTTACATGCTGGTGGAAAATTTGGTGGAGATAGTGGTTATAAAGTTTCTGGTGGATTACATGGTGTTGGTGCATCTGTTGTAAATGCATTATCAAATTGGGTTGAAGTTACAATTCAAAGAGATGGTGGAATTTATCAAATGAAATTTGAAAAAGGAAAAACAGTAAAAAAACTTGAAAAAATTGGAAATTCTAAAAAAACTGGAACAAAAGTTAGATTTCTTGCTGATGATACAATTTTCGAAACTCAGGAATTTGATTATGATGTATTAGAAACAAGATTTAGAGAAATGGCTTTTTTAACCAAAGGATTAAAAATAACATTTGAAGATAAAAGAAATCCAGAAAAGCAAAAAAAAGTTGAATTCTGTTTTGAAGGTGGATTAAAATCATTTGTTGAATTTTTAAATAAAAACAAAGAATGTTTACACAAAGATCCAATTTATATTGAAAAAGATGGAGAAGTTCCTGTTGAAATTGCAATGCAATATACAACAAGTTATTCTGAAAATATTTATACTTTTGTAAATAATATAAATACAATTGAAGGTGGAACACATCTTGAAGGATTTAAAAGAGCATTAACAAAAGTATTTAATGATTATGCAAGATCACATAATTTATTAAAAGATAAAGATGCAAATTTACAAGGTGAAGATATAAGAGAAGGAATAACTGCTGTTGTTTCTGTAAAAGTAAAAGAACCACAATTTGAAGGACAAACAAAAACAAAACTAGGAAATAGCGAAGTTACAGGAATTGTTCAATCAATGGTAAATGAAGCGTTAGCAACATTTTTAGAAGAAAATCCAAATGTTGCAAAAGCAATATTAGAAAAATGTGTGAGTGCTGCAAGAGCTAGGGAAGCAGCGAGAAAAGCTAGAGAATTAGTTCGTAGAAAAAGTGCTCTTGAAACAACAACACTTCCTGGAAAGTTAGCTGATTGTAGTAGTAAAAATGCAGAAGAGTGTGAAGTTTACATAGTAGAGGGAGATTCTGCTGGTGGAAGTGCAAAGCAAGGAAGAGATAGAAAATTCCAAGCAATATTACCATTATGGGGAAAAATGTTAAATGTTGAAAAAGCAAGAGCTGACAAAATATACGGAAATGATAAATTAAATCCAGTAATAGTTGCTGTTGGAGCTGGTATTGGAAAAGATTTTGATATCACAAAAATAAGATATGGAAAAGTTATAATAATGGCAGATGCCGATGTTGATGGTGCACATATCAGAACATTAATGTTAACATTTTTCTTTAGATATATGAGACCACTTATTGAAAATGGAAATGTTTATCTTGCTCAACCACCATTATATAAATTAGCCAAAAAAGGTATGGAAGATATTTATTGTTATACTGATGAAGGACTTGATAAAGCATTTGCAGAATTAGAAGCCAAAGGAATTGCAAGAGAAAGTTTATCTTTACAAAGATATAAAGGTTTAGGTGAAATGAACCCTGAACAATTGTGGGAAACAACAATGAACCCAGAAAAGAGAACATTAATTCAAGTAACAATGGATGATGCAATAAAAGCAGATGAAACATTTACTCTTTTAATGGGAGATGAAGTTGAACCAAGAAGAGACTTCATTGCACAAAATGCAAAATATGTAAAAAATCTTGATATATAATTTGAAATGTATAGTTTTATAAAAAATTAATAGCTAAGAGAAAAAACATCTCTTAGCTATTATCTATAAAGCTAATAATAATCTTAACTCAAACTAATATACATAATATTTTAATCTAATGTATATTACTATACAAATAAACTATATACCACATATATTAATCAGTTGCTCGACTATAAATACAATAGTAGAAACTATATTCATCCATAAGGACTAGTAACAATACCATATACTGCAAGTATAATCTTAGTTCAAATACATAACATATAATTTAACCATATAACTAAAGATGAATTAATAAAAGTTTATATTATAAAAATTTAAAATTCATCATGAAAATATAGCTTACATATACATTATATATTCTTATCGCCGACATATATTAATCTACTTCAATAAACTAATATATATCTTTGCTCGAATAATAATAAACTAATTTATAATCTATTATTACTCTTCACTCAACTAATATTAACCTTATACACATATTATGTTCAAAAACTTTTTTATTATACATTAAACTAAAAAAATTTTTTGTATTGTTTTGTCGAAATGTTTTTCTTGACAATTGACAAAAAGATAGTATAATAAAAACATAAAATTTAATTCTTGAAATTTTAAAGTCAAAAATTTTTTATTCTATAAATGTGAGGTGAGAAAAATTAATTCAATACAAAAATGGATTCCAATAGAAAAAATTTTAGAAAAAGGAATTATAAAATTAAAGAAAAATAAATATATAAAAATCTTAAAAGTAAATCCAATAAATTTTAACTTAAAAACACAAATGGAAAAAGAATCAATTTTAAATTCATATAAAATATTTTTAAAAACATGTAATTTTGATATTCAAATTTTAATTCAAAGTAAAAAAGAAGATTTAACAAATCATATTGAAAAAATAAAAATAAATTCCCAAAATGAAAATAATAAATTTATAAATAATTATCTAAATTATTATATTAATTATATAAAAGAAAAAAATAATTTAAATAAATCAGCATCAAAAAATTTTTATTTAATTATAAAAAATAAAACAGAAAATAATGAAGAAAATATTATTCAAGAATTAAATGAAAAATATTTTAAAATAAAAGATAATTTATTAAGATGTGGAAATTTGATTTTTGAATGTGATAAAAATGAAATAAAAAAAATATTATTTTCTTTTTTTAATACAAAAATATTTTTAGAAAAATAAAGAGGTGAAAAATATAAAAAACAAAAAAATAAATAATAATAAAATAAAAAATAAATATTTAATAAATAATATAATTAATAAAATAAAAAAAGAAAAAAATAATATAAAAATAAAAGAAGGTTTTTTTCAAGATAAAGATTTTTTTTCTCCAACATATATTAATTTAAATAATCCAAAATTTTTAGAAATCGATAATTATTTTTATTCAGGAATTATTATTACAAATTATTTTAGAGAAAATAATGATTTAATTTTAAAGTCATTATTAGATACAAATATAAATATGAATATTTCTATTTTTTATGAAAAATGTGATACTTCAAAAGTTATAAAAGAATTAACATATAACATCGGAAACGTAGGGGCAGAGTTAAAACAATTTAATGATAATAGACAAGACATAGATATTGCTGCATTCACTTATAATGATGCAAAATATATAAGAAAAGAAATTCAAATTAATAATGAAGAAATGTATTTTTTATATATTTATTTAAATTTATTTTCAGAAGATAAAAAAGAATTAAAATATAATATTGAAAAAATTGAAGGTATTTTACAAAGTAGAGGATTACAAACAAGAAGATCTACTTTTAGAGAAGAACAATTATTTATTTCATGTTTACCATTACAGGAAAATAAAAAAGAAATAAAAACAGTGGCAAAAAGAAATATTTTAACTTCAGGTTTAATTAGTACATATCCTTTTATCTCATCTTCAATATTTGATGAAAATGGAATTTATATTGGTGATAATATGTATAATAATTCATTAGTGTTAATAGATAGATATGATACAAATAAATATAAAAATGCTAATATGTGTATATTTGGAACAAGTGGAGCAGGTAAATCGTTTTACACAAAATTAATTATTTTGCGCAATGTACTCCTTGGGATAGAACAATATGTAATTGACCCAGAAAGGGAATACCAAAGTTTAGCAAGGAATTTAGATAGTACAGTAATAAAACTTGGACCAACATCTGAAAATTATATAAATGTTTTTGATATAAGAAAAGAAAGTATAGAAGAAAATGAACATGGATATCTTGCAACCAAAATAGGAAAATTAATTGGATTTTTTAATTTAATTTTTGGAGAATTAAATGAAGAAGAAAAAGCAATATTAGAAGAAAAAATAATTCAAGTTTATAAAATAAAAAAAATTAATTTTAATGATAAATCTTTATATAATAAAAATAAAAAATTTAAATCCACAAAAGATATGCCAATATTAGAAGATTTTTATAATATATTAAATGATGAAAAAACAAAAAAATTTAAAATAAAATTAATTCCATTTATAAAAGGATCATTAAAATTTTTTAATAATTATACAAATATTGAATTAAATAAAAAATTAATTATTGCAGATGTTTATGAATTAGGTGAAGAAAATATGAAATTTGGGATGTATTTATTTGTTGAATTATTTTGGGATAAAATAAAAATAAATAGAAAAATAAAAAAAGCAATTTATTTAGATGAAATTTGGAGATTAATTGGAGTAACATCAAATAAAGATGTTGCAAAATTTATTTATAAAATATTTAAAACAATTAGAAAATATGGTGGAAGTAGTGTAGCAATTACACAAGATATTTCAGATTTATTCAGCTTAGATAATGGAGCATATGGAAAAAGTATTCTAAATAATTCAAGTATAAAAACATTTTTTTCATTAGAAGAAGAAAATATAAAATTATTATCACAATATTCAAATATTTCAGAAAAAGAAAAAATAGAAATAAAATCTTTAAGAAGAGGAGAGTGTTTAACATTTGTTGGAGATGAACATATTTTAATAAAAATAAATGCAAGTGATTTTGAAAAAAAAATAATAGAAGAAAAAAATAATTAAAATATTTTTTGATAAGAAAGGAAAAATAAAAATGGAGTTAGAAAATAAATTAGAAAATAATATAAATAATGAATTAGAAAAAGAACAAAAAAATTTTTTTGATACTACTTTTGGAAAAATAATAAATAAAGCATTAGATTTTCGGGTTAAGGGCAATGTTACCAGATGTAATAGAGAATCAGGTTATAGAAATAAAAGATGCTTTAATAGAAAATGGAATAAAAGATGGTTTACATACAGCAACAGAATGTGTAGTTGATATTGGAAAAAGTATTTCCGGAATATTTACCGGAAAATTTGAGAATATTTCACAAGTTCAAACAGCAATTGGAAGTGGAGGAGTAATTGATACTTTTTCAGATTTAATTGATAAAGCATCAAATAAAATATATCAAAAAGGAATAATAAATAGTCAAATAAAATCTGTAATAACAGGTGGGAAAGATATAATTTTGAATAATGTTACAAGTAATATAAAAAATGAAATGAATTTTCAAGAGAGAAGTATACACAATATAGGAAAATATGTGGATAACTTTAATGAGTATTTAAAAAGCAAAGATTTTGAAGGAATGACAAAAGAATGGAAAAAAATACAGAACAATTTAAAAAGTATAATTCCTTTAGAAAATATACTAAAGCAAGTAAGACAAATTGAAAATATTTATAATTTAATAAAAAATAATGGAAATAATTTTGAGTTAAGTCAAGAAGAATTAGAAATAATAAAAAAAATATAAAGGTATGAATATACCTTTATATTTTATCTATTTTTTGTTCTTTATTTAATTTTTTACAAAAATCATTAGAATACATAACAATGTGATAAATGAAATCTGATGTTTCTGCAGAATTTACAGTTAGAATATTATTTATTTTTTGGATTGTTTCATTGTTTGTATCTTTTCCAAATAATAAATAATCAGCAGAGACACCTGTATATTTTACAACTTTTCTTAAGGTTTTTACACTTAAAGCTCTTTCGCCTCTTTCTATTTGACCTAGAAAAGAATCTGTTATATCAATTTTTTCTGAGAATTCTTCTCTATTCATTTTCATACTTTCTCTAATTCCACGTAATCTTTCACCCGTGTTTATATCATCTTGGTTAAAATGCATATAAATCTACTCCTCCAAATTTTTTTAACATTATATAGCGAATTTTGTCAACAGATAATAAGCAAAAAGCGAATATTTAAAGTAAGCATTTGTTAAAAAACAAATTTCCAAAAAATTGAAAGTTTTGTAAATATAAACAAATAGAATTAAAACGAATAAAATGGAAAAATAAGACTCAAAATATTGGAAGGTGATAAAGATGTTGAGTGATGAATTTTTGAATCAGATTTTTCGAAATAATCAAGAAAAGATAGATAGAAAAATAAGTTATGAATATCATAAAAGACTTAAATTAATAAAAGGACAAAAAAATGAAGAAAGAGAAAATATAAAACAAGGAATAATAGCAGAATTATATTACAAAGAAGGATTTAAAGATGGCATAGATTTTATAATAAAACATATGAAAAAATTATGAAAATAATTCCACAAAATCCTTGCAAAATAAGAGTTATTATAATATAATACAAAAGAAAAAAGTAATAAGAAAGAGGTAAAACAATGGAAGAAAGACAAGATGGAAATATAATCAAAAGAGATATAGATGAAGAAATGAGAACAGCCTATATAGATTATGCCATGAGTGTTATTGTTTCTAGGGCATTACCGGATGTAAGAGATGGTTTGAAACCAGTTCACAGAAGAATTTTATATGCTATGCATGAAGATGGAATTACATCAGACAAGCCTTATAGGAAATGTGCTAATACAGTAGGATCTGTATTAGGAAGATATCATCCACATGGTGATGCATCTGTATATGATGCTATGGTAAGAATGGCACAAGACTTCTCAATGAGATATATGTTAATAGATGGACATGGAAATTTTGGATCAATAGATGGTGATGGAGCTGCAGCAATGAGGTATACAGAAGCAAGAATGTCAAAAATTGCTGAGCAAATGTTAGTTGATATTGAAAAAAATACAGTTGATTTTATGCCAAACTATGATGATAGATTACAAGAACCAACAGTATTACCAACAAAAATACCAACATTATTAATAAATGGATCATCTGGTATTGCCGTAGGTATGGCAACAAATATACCACCACATAATTTAACAGAAGTTATAAATGGTATTATAAAAATCATAGATGATGATAATGTAACAGATGAACAATTAATGCAGATTATCAAAGGTCCAGATTTTCCTACAGAAGGATTAATTTTAGGTAGAGAAGGAATAAAAGAAGCTTATACTACTGGTAGAGGAAAAATTATAATGCGAGCTGAAGCTGAAATTGAAGAAATGAGTGGAAACAAGCAAAGAATTATAGTTTCATCATTACCATATCAAGTAAACAAAGCTCGTTTAATTGAAAACATAGCACACCTATGTAAAGAAAAAAGAATTGAAGGAATCTCAGAACTAAGAGATGAATCTGATAGAAATGATAGAGTAAGAATTGTAATTGAATTAAAAAGAGATACAAATGCAAATATAGTTTTAAATCAATTATATAAAAATACTCAAATGCAAGATACATTTGGTGTAATTATGCTAGCATTAGTAAATAATGAACCAAAAATCTTAACATTAAGACAATGTTTGGATTGTTATATAGATCATAGAAAAGATGTAATTTTAAGAAGAACACAATTCGATTTAGACAAAGCATTAGCAAGAGCTCATATTTTAGAGGGATTAAGAATTGCAATTGATAATATTGATGAAGTAATTGCAATTATCCGTAGTTCATATGATGATGCTAAAGAAAGATTAATGAAAAGATTTGGATTAACAGATATCCAAGCACAAGCTATTTTGGACATGAGATTAAAAACATTATCAGGATTACAACGTGAAAAAATAGAAGAAGAATATAAACAATTAATGGAATTAATAGCACATTTAAGAGCAATTCTTGCAAGCGAAAAATTAGTTTTTGATATTATAAAAGAAGAACTTATTGAAATAAGAGATAAGTTTGGAGATGAGAGAAAGACTAAAATTGTTGCGGCACAAGGTGATTTCGAAGATGAAGATTTAATTAAAGATGAACAATCTGTAATAACATTAACACATTTCGGATATATCAAAAGAATGCCAATAGATATATATAGAAGTCAAAAACGTGGTGGAAAAGGAATTATAGGTACAGCTACAAGAGAAGAAGATTTTGTAAAACAAATCTTTACTGCTTCAACACATGATATGATATTATTCTTTACAAATAGAGGAAAACTATATAAATTAAAAGGATATGAAGTTCCTGAAGCTGGTAGAACCGCAAAAGGAACAGCAATTGTTAATTTATTAAGTTTAGATCCAGGAGAAAAAGTATCTGCTGTTATACCAATTCAAAATTTTGCTGAAGGAAAATATTTATTAATGGCAACAAAGAATGGATTAATAAAGAAAACAGCATTAAAAGAATATGATTCATCAAGAACAACAGGACTTTTAGGAATAACACTAAAAGAAAATGACGAATTAATTGGAGTTCGTTTAACTGATGGAGAAGATAATGTTGTATTAGTTACAAGAAATGGATTATGTATTACATTTGATGAAAAAGAAGTTAGACCTATAGGCAGGGTTTCACAAGGTGTAATTGGAATTAGAATTGATGAAGATGATGAAGTTATTGGAATGGAATCAATTATTTCAGGTGGAAAAGCTACATTACTTGCTATTACTGAAAATGGATTTGGTAAGAGAACAGAATTAGATGAATATAGAGTACAACTTCGTGGAGGAAAAGGTGTTGTAACATATAAAATAACTCCAAAAACAGGAAAATTAGTTGGAGTTAGAATTGCAACAGATGATGAAGATGTAATGCTTATAACAGATAAAGGTACAATAATTAGATTAAAAGTTAAGGATATAAGTGTTTTAGGACGTTCAACACAAGGTGTTACTTTAATGAGAACAACAGATGGTGGAAAAGTTGTAAGTATTGAAACTTTAACTCCAGATATGGAAGATATTGAAGAATGATAAAAATAGAACTCATTAAGATAGAAAATCTTAATGAGTTCTATTTTTTACTATTTTCTTTTAAAACGTAAATCTTCACCAAAGAAATAATAAATATCATAGTAACCAACAATTCTTGATCCTATTCGTTCTTCATAATTTTTAAAGATATTATTAATATTAAGGTTAGTTGAAATTATAGTTTTTGTAACTTTATTATTTAAATTCAAGATACGAGTATTTAGTATTGTGAATAATTCACTTAGTTTCATACTGTTTAAACATTCTGTTCCCAGATCATCAATAATAAGCAAATCAGCCTCTAAAACATCTTTATAAAAGTTATCTTTATTTGTAGTTTTATATTTATTAAATTTATTATCAATAATAGTTTCTAATAAAACAGGAGCAGTTTGATAAAGTACATTTTTCCCTTTTTTTATAAGTTCATTTGCTATACAATTGGACATATATGTTTTTCCTAAACCTGTATTTCCCGTAAATAAAAGATTCTTTGAGTTTGGGTTATCAAAGTCATTTACAAATTCAATACATTTTTGTTTGATATTTAATATATTTTGTTTTGGTGATATATTAAAGTTAGTAGAAATTTCATTTGAAAATATATTTTGATTAAAATTTTCAAAGTTTTCTTTGCTTAAATTTGTCATATTAGACTTATTATATGAAATGTTTAGTAATTTTTGTTTTAAACATGAACACATTACTGTTGCTGATGTTCCAGATTTTATATATCCAGTATCTTTACATAGACAACATTCATATTTAGGTTGTAAATCATTTATTGAAAGATTATTTTTAGATAGAATCTTTTTTCTTTCTTCCTTAAGGCTTTCAATTTTTTGATGTAAGTTTTCTAAAGAAGACGAATTTCCAAATAAGATATTTTTGGTTTCATTAATTGCTACAGAATTTAATTCGTCTTCAATTTCTTGAAGACGAGGTATTTTTTTATATAATTCTACTTTTTGATGTTCAAAATTAATTTCTGCTTTACGTTTTTTTTGTTCATAATCACTTAAAAGTGATGTTAAAATATCATTAGACATTTATATCTCCTTCTATTCTTTGAATATTTGAAGCTGCAACATTAGGGGAATTAGGATTTTGATTTATTTGAAATTGATTATCATTATTTGTTTGCATATTTGAATTAGCATATAAAAATGATAAATTACTATATTGTCTTTGTTCATAAGAAGCTTTATTAACTTGCTTTTCTAATTGTTTTGTATCTTTTCTCTGTTTTTCACGTTGTTCTATAAAAGCATAAACTTCTTCAGGAGTTTTTAGACCTCTTTCATGCCAATTAGTTATAATATTATTAAAATATTCAAATGTTGGATTTGATTTGTAAACGCTACGCTTTAGAGCAATTTCAATAATATCTAAATTATAACCATAATCAAGTAACCATTTTTCGATATATGCTTCTTCATATTGTGTTAATGTTTGTTTTCCTAGTTTTTTTGCTATTGTTTTCTTTATTTTTACTAATGCATCTTGTTTTTGATAATAAGAGTCTAAATCTTCCCAAGTTTGAATTTTATTGCTTCCCCAGGCTTCTGCAACGGTTTGAACATATTTCATATTTAATGCAGAACGTCTAAAACAATAATCAAATAATGAAATTAAAACTTGATCATCAAAATTATATTTTGTAAGCCAAATATCGATATTATTATACCAAGATGGTCCCATAATACCTGAAAAATATGTATTATTGATATGTTCAATAATTTTTGCTCTAGCTTTATTTTTGGCAATATCAGCAACTTTTTCAGGAGACATTGTTAAATTTGGTTTATATAGTTTATTGAGTGTTTGTTCTTGCAAATTTGATATTATAAAACCATTTTCTTTTCTGATTATAAAACCATTTTCTTCTAAGTATGTAAAGGCATCATTAATGTCTTTTAAAGGTAATGCTAAATTTTTAGATAAGTCATTTAATTTCGCATCTTTTTCATATTTTGAAAGAAATATAATATAAAGATATACTTTTACACTTGTTGCTGGCATTTGAGATAAATATTCTGCAAAGAATATATCTGGAATGACTGTTTCAGAAAATAGTAACGGTAAATCTGATTGTGTTAGTTTCATTTTGTACCTCCTTTTGTTATATTAAAATGTCATTAGAATTATATCATGTATGGTAAGAAAATCAAGTAAAAAGTCAAAACTTTTTATATAAATATAATTTTGGTCGAATAAGATATTTTAATATATATTTAAGAACGTAAACTATAGATTCACCATTTAATCCGACTATACTAAACAATATAATTGGAAATGATAAAGATATAAAAAGAAAAATTTTAATGTCCCAATTTTTTATAAAAATGTGTAAAAGACCAAAAGTAATTGAACACCATATAACAATAAAAATTGCTGTTTGGTAATCTAAAATCCCTAATATTTTATTTTTAAAATTGTAATTTTGAGGTATTATGAATTTCATAGAAATAGTCCTTTCTAAATAAGATTAAGAGTAGTTTTCCACAATTAGTTCTATTTCTTGAAAAAGTTATTCACATTCTGTGAAATAGTTGTGGAAACACCACCTAAAAATTCGCGTGAGAATGAATTTGCTTTTATTAAAGCATAAATCGCACCAATATAAATAAATTTTATAATTAGATTTCCAGATGAATAATCCATAGAAAATAATATTAATAAAACAAGTGATACTATAATTTGAATAAATAATAATGAAAATAAATTGCGAATCCATGATTTAAAGAACCAAGATGTATTTTGTAAAATTAATGATAAGAAAGCAACAGGAGTTAAAAGAATAAATATTTTTACCATTATATATCTAAAGGCATAAGTGAAAACTAAACTTAAAAGCGAAGAAGATAAAGAAATTTTTATAATACCATCTAAAGAAAAAACATCTAATGAAGAAAAAGAAATACCAATGGATTTATTTATTTCTAAAATCAATTCTGAAAAGCAAATATTTTTATTAAATAAATCTTCACCAATTCCACGAATAGCTAAAGTAATATTTGATGTAAAAGATAATATTTCTTTTATGAAAAAATATGAAAAATTAATACATATTCCAAAAATAATTATTTTAAAAATAAATTGTGATGGTTTTTCAATTTGATTATAATTAAAATGAGAAAATAAATATTTTATTGAATAATATAAAATAAATCCAAATAATAAAGAATTGCAAATTAAAATAATTCCATTGTGAGAATTTGCTCCTAATATTTTTTCAAAAAAAGAATCAGAAATTATATCTTGATTTATAAAAATAATATCATCTAAAATTTCATATAAATTATTATCAATTGAAGAAAATAAATTTTGTAAAATTGTATTAATTGTTTCAATAATTATTTGTGTAATATTTTTTGCATTTTCCATTATGCCTCCTAAAAATATTTAATAAATATTTTTTATAAATATAAAAAATTAATAATTATAAAAATAAATATTAAATTATAAAAAAATAATTTAAATAAATTATTAATTAATTAATGATTGAATTGCAGATAAAATTAAATCAGCTGCTAAAATAAATGCATAAGAAAATAATGAACCTGTAATAAGTTTTTTTCCAGTTCTTATTTTTTCTTCATCACCAAAACTAAACTTTCGCATAAGAGCTCCAGAACAAATTGCCACAGCTGCAGCAGGCGTAGATATTTTAAGAATCCATTCTTCTATCTCTTTAAATGCATCATTTACTTTATTTACCAATTTTGGAGTAGATGCAAAAGCTTGGATTGAAAAAATAAATAGTAATAATATAACTAAAATTAAGTTGAAAATAATTTTTTTCATAAAACCTCCATTCTATAAATTTTATTAATTAGAAAAAATAATTAATAGAAATAAATAATAAATTATTTAAAATATGGAAACATTTTTAATTTTTGAGGAGTTAAAATTTTTTCTCCATCAGATAAAAAAGCTAGGCAAGAAAATATTTCTAAATTTTGAGTAAAAAAATTTGTATCGAAAATAAAATCAGATTGAGTATAGGTATTATAACTTTCTGTAATATTTGAATTTTTGGAATTGAATGAATTAGTAATATAGTTAAAATATGTTTCTTTTGCGTTTTCTGATATAGTTGAAGAAGTTTTTTCTTTATCTTCTTTTCCTAATTGTTTTTGAACTTCTTCAATTGTATAAATATCATCAGTTCTAAACCATAATTTATTAATTAAATTTTGAATAATTACTTTTACAGAATTATCATCTTTTAATGTATTTTTTAGAGAAGAATAACTTTGAGTAGAAACAATATTTATACATTTTGCCTCACGGCTAAGAGAGAAAAAGTCAGCATCTGTTTTAGTAACATATTCAGCATATTCATCACAAATGAAGGCGCATGGTTTGGCCTTGTTTTTTGATAAATTATACATTACTTCAGATTGAAAATCTAATTTTAAATATGCTGAAATTAATTTTGATAAATTTTTATATTCTGCAATATTCATATTTAATATAACAATTTTTCCACAATTTAGCATAGAGGAAAAGCCTTTAAAATTTAATTCATCTAAAGGAGCACAAAAGGTTTGTGATATATTATAATCTGAGACAAATATATTTGTAATACGTGTAATTTCAGATTTTAGTATTGCTGAGGTTCTTGAATCTAACGAATGGAATTCTTTTTCAAAAAAATCCAAAGCAGAGTTTAATTCATAAATTTGTTTATGATTAAATTTATTTTCATAAAATAAATTTTTTAATATTTTTAATTTTGAATTATAATAATCAATTTCAGTAATTAATTTATGCAATTCAATAAATGTTACATATCCATTATTATAGAATCTACAAAGTTTTATAGCTTCTGTTAAAATTTGTTCTGCTTTATCAAGCCAGAATGATTCTGAATTGTTTTCAGAGAATAATAATAAAATTGTTTTTAATCTATTAGCTAAAACAGAAGGTTTTAAGTTTGGTTTATGAAGAGGATTATATTTTATTTTTGAATTTAATCCAATTTCTATTAAATCGTTTTTTAAATTATATTTAATTAATAAATTTTTTACATATTTATAGTAATTTCCTTTTACATCCAAAATTAAAATTGGAATTTTACTATTTTTATTTAATGAATTATATTTTATAAATTGTTCTGTAAAAGGATACATTGCAGAAGATGTTTTTCCTGTTCCAATTGTTCCTGTTATTAAAAAATTTTGATATAGTCCTGATTCAGAAATAATAATATTTTTATGGGAATTAAATTCTTTCCCTATTAATAAATTAATTTGATTTTTATTTTTTGAAGAATAATTATTATTTTTTTTATTTTTTGAAATAATATTATTATTTTTTTGATAATTAAAAAGATTTTTTAAATTTTCTAATTTACCAATTAATATGTATATTAATATAAAGTTTGTATAGAAATATAAAAACCAAAAACTTGTTTTTAAAAAATTCCAAAAGGAAAAATTTTTTTGACAGATATCAAATGAAATAAATACTGAGGATATAATTATTTCAGAGGATATATAAAGAGGATGAAATAATTTTTGTGCACAAAAAAGAGAGAGGAATGTATAGAAAAAAGCAAGAACAAATTTTTTGATAAATGCTCACCTCACATTATAAAAAATAATAAATAAAATTAATTATTTATTTTTATTTATTAATTCTTTTTTTAATTTTAATTTTGAACCTTGTAAATTATGAAAAAATATAATATCCAAAAAAGTATAAATAGAATAAATAAATATAAAAAAATTAAAAAAATAAATTATAAAAAAGAGATTAATTAATTTTGAAATAAAATCACCGCCTAGCAAAAAAATAATATAATAATTTTTTTCATTTGTCTATATTTTTTTGAAAAAAATCTTATAATTTTATGACAAAATACTACAAATTTTTTATATGAATATTTTATAAATAAAATGTGAAAAAATTATGTAAATTATAAACATATACTTGATTTTTATATAAAAATGTAGTAGAATAAATAAGTTGAAAAAAGATATAATAATATAGAAAGGAAAATAAAAATGAAATTTAATAAAGATACAAAAATTGGTGAAATTTTAGAGATTGCACCAGAAAAAGCAGATATATTAATTGAAATTGGAATGCATTGTTTAGGATGTCCTGCATCACAAATGGAAACATTGGAAGAAGCTTGTGAAGTACATGGAATTGATGTTGAAGAAGTTGTAAAGAAATTGAATGAAGAAGAGTAAAGTTGATAACTTTTTGACATGATACAACAAAAAATAAAAAAATTTTAAAAATTTTAAAAAAATGTATTGACAAATGAATCTGATTGTAGTATTATAATTAAGCAATGTTCAATACATTGTTTACGGGCTATTAGCTCAGGTGGTAGAGCACTTGACTTTTAATCAAGTTGTCCCGCGTTCGAGTCGCGGATAGCTCACCAAAGATTAAAAAGAATTCTAATGTGAAATATAATTAGAATTCTCTCATTTATATGGCCCCGTGGTCAAGCGGTTAAGACACCGCCCTTTCACGGCGGAGTCATGGGTTCGATTCCCGTCGGGGTCACCATTGCCACTTTAGCTCAGCTGGCCAGAGCACCGCACTTGTAATGCGGGGGTCCCCAGTTCGAATCTGGGAAGTGGCTCCAAATTGTCAGTAGTTTTGCTATAAGCTTAATTATTGGCTTTTTTTTATTTTATATAATAATATAAAAAAGAAAGGTATAAAAAATGAATAAAGTTGTATTAATAACAGGGGCATCAAGAGGAATTGGAAGAGACATAGCTGAAAAACTTGCTCAAAAAGGATATCAAGTAATAGCAAATTATAATAGGTCAGAAGAAAAAGCCAAAGAATTAAAAAGTAAATATGCAAATATAGATATTTATAAAGCTGATGTTTCAAAAAGAGAAGAAGTACATAATATGATTAAATCTATATTAGAGAAATATAAAAAAATAGATGTATTAATTAATAATGCAGGAATTTCACTAACAGGCTTATTTACAGATGTTACAGATGAAGAATGGAATAAAATAATTAATAATGATCTATATTCTGTTTTTTGTACTACACAAGAAGTATTAACAAATATGATTATGAGAAAAGAAGGATGTATTATAAATATATCATCAATATGGGGAATTGTAGGGAGTTCATGCGAATCTATTTATTCTGTTGCAAAAGCTGGAGTAGATGGAATGACAAAATCATTAGCAAAAGAATTAGGACCATCAAATATTAGAGTTAATTCTATTGCACCTGGAATTATTGATACAGAAATGAATAATTGTTATTCTGCAGAAGAAATAGAAGCGATAAAAGAAGAAATTCCTCTTGAGAGAATAGGAAAAAAAGGTGATATTTCAAAATGTATAGAATGGTTAATTGAAGATGAATATACAACTGGACAAATAATTTCTATAAATGGAGGATGGGTGATTAGATAAAAAGTACTGAAATAATATTCAGTACTTTTTTATCCATTTGCAGTTGAATTCTTTTTGTAATTTCCAGATATTATTCTAGGAAGATATGTAATTATTTTATAAACTGCTAATCTTATTTTTTTACTCCAAATATATGATTTTCTGAGTTTTCGAGCAGAACCTAAAGAAACAGGTTCATCTTCTAAAGTAATTAATTCAACAGGTTGCTTTTCAATAACAAAAATATAATTTTTTCCGTTATTATTATCCCATTCATTTTTTTCGTTACAAAAACAAAAATTAAAAGTTTCAACTTCACCAATTTCAATTTCAATTTGGTAACCTAATTCTGTTTTTACCATTTGAGTTGAAGTTAAATTGTCCCAATTGTTTCCAAAACCATAATGAATAGAAACCTTTTCAGAATTGTCCTGAAAAAATTTACCTGTATATGATATTTTTATTTTACTATTTTCAACTAATTTATCAGTATTAAAGAATATATTTTTTACTAATTCCATTTTGAAAACTCCTTATCTTTTGATAGAACATATTATAATATTTTATTTTACAATATGCAAGTCTTTTTGTCAAAAAATTCATAAAACTATAAGTTATAGATTTATTAAAATAGATTGTAAAAAAGTTAAATATATGTTATTATTAATGAGAATGAAAAGGAGTTGTATATGATTGATTTAAAAGAAAAAACAGATGATATAAAAGAACTAGAAATACCAGAGATAAAAAATGAAAACAATGAAGAAAACATTGATAATCAGCAGATTGTTGTTACTGAGAAAAAGAGTAAAAAGTGGATTATAATATCAAGTTTAATAATAGTAATTATTTTATTAATTTTTTCGACAATATTTGCATTAATAAATATTGGGAACAAAAAAATTATAAAAGGAATATTAATTGAAAATATAGATGTTTCTAATTTGACAATAGAAGAGGCAAATAGTTTATTAAATGAGATTACAGATAAAGAAAAAGAAAATGAAATAATTTTTAAATATAAAGAAGTTGAAACTCCAATTACTTATGAAGCTTTAGAAGTAGAATTTGATATAAAAGAAAAAGTAGAAAAAGCATATCAGGTAGGAAGAGGAAGTAATATAATAAAAAATAATTTTGAAATCCTTTCTACATGGATTAATGGTAATAAATATGAATTAGAAGCAAGTTTTGATGAAAATGTAATAAAACAAGTTTGTGAAAATATAAATAATACTTCAGAAGATGCAATAGTAGAACCAAGTTATTATATTGAAAATGATAAATTAATTATTACACCAGGAAAAAAAGGAATTGATGTTAATGAATCTGAAGTGAAAAACATGGTAACAAATATTTTAAATATTAATTCTGAAAAAAGTACAATTTTAGAGGTTCCATTTTCTTATAAAGAACCACAGGCAATTGATTTGGAAAAGATACATAATGAAATATATAAAAAGGCACAAGATGCATATTATACAAATAATCCATTTACAATATATCCAGAAGTAAAAGGAATTGATTTTGATATAGAAAGTGCAAAATCAATAATAGAAGAAGAAAAAGAAGAATATGAAATTCCACTTATAATAACACAACCAGATAAAACAGTAAATGATATAGGAACAGAAGCGTTTCCAGATTTATTAGGAACATGTTCAACTAAATATAATGCTAGTAATACAGGAAGAACAACTAATTTAAAGTTGGCAGCTGGAAAAATAAATGGTAAGGTTTTATTAGTTGGAGATGAATTTTCATATAATCAAACTGTAGGAGAGAGAACAATTGCAGCAGGTTATAAAATGGCAGCAACTTATTCAGGTGGAAAAGTTGTAGATGGTCTTGGTGGAGGTATATGTCAAATATCTTCAACTTTATATGATGCTGTTGTGTTTGCAGATTTAGATGTAACTGTGAGAAGAAATCATCAATTTATTACTTCATATTTACCAGGAGGTAAAGATGCTACAGTTGTATGGGGATCACAAGATTTTAAATTTAAGAATTCAAGAAAATACCCTATAAGAATTACGACCACAGTTAGTGGAGGAGTTGCTACAATACAAATATGGGGACACAGGGAAGAGACAGAATATGATATTTCTATAGAAACAAAGAAAACTGCTACAATTGCATATACAACACAATATATTAATGATTCAAGTTTACCAGTAGGAACTCAAAAAGTTGTTCAAAATGGTAATAATGGCAGTAAATATGAAGCCTATAAAGTTAAAAGATTAAATGGAGAGGTTGTTTCAAGAACACTTCTTTCTAAAGATACATATAATGCAATGCAAAAAATTGTTAGAGTAGGAACAGGAAATTAAATAGTATTAAATGTCTAATAGAAAAACGATTTGATTAAAATATAAATTCATATATTGACAAAAGTTTTAAATAGTATTATAATAAGTTTGTTATATTGATATAACAAACTTATTTATTTGCACCATTAGCTCAGCTGGTAGAGCAGCTGACTCTTAATCAGAAGGTCCGCGGTTCGATCCCGCGATGGTGCACCAAAATAAAAAATAGTAGATTTAAAAATCTACTATTTTTTTGAATTCTAACGGAAACCACCGCCTCCGCCACCACCACCGAAGGAACCACCTCCTCCGCCTCCAGAAGAGAATCCACCTCCACCAGAAGAATAGCTTTCAGCTCTACTTTTTGCTGTATTTGCAGCAGAAATACCATTATTTGAACATAATGCAATATAATAAAAATTATCATATGATGTAAAATGTGATTGTTCAATTAAGTCTGGATAAAGTTCTTTAAATTGTTTTGCAACAGTTTTTGCAATTCCAAGCATTTGTGCAAATATTAGATAATCTTCAAATAAAGAAACTTCTATTGCTTCTCTTTCATGTATCAAAGTATAATCAATTAAATATTTCTTTAAACCGGCAATTTGTATGGCTTCATTTCTTATCTCAGGAGTAACTGTAAATACAGTTGATTTAAATATTTTTAAAGTTGTTTTTTCATGTGGTATTAAAAATCCATTAATAACTAAATCTTGTTTTTCTTCTTTTAAAATATTTTCAAACCAATTAAGTATTTTTGAATAATTATTTCTACACCATCTTTCAAATTCTTTATTTTCTAATATTCCGTCACCACTTGCACGATAAAGCAAGTCAAATATCTCTTTTTCTTTAACATTTGTAATTAACTCTGTTTTAGCACCATTTAAGATAATAACAGTATTTTCTTTTTTAAAGATTACACCTTGTTCTTTTTGTTCTAATTTAATTAAAGAATCTTTTAACCACTTTAATATAATTGCACCAAGTATATCTGTCTTATTTTTTAGTAATCCATAATTATATGCAATATAGTAAGCTCTAAATAAATTTCCATTACAAGGAATATCTCTATAATAATCTAAATCTAATGGCATTTTTTTACCGTTTTCTCCAAAATCAAGTGATTCAGGATTTGATTTTACAGCAATTAAAATTATAATTATTGCAAATGGTAAAATTGATATTATAAAAGAAAATAGTCCAAAAATAATATTGAAAAATGATGAGCCGTTTGATGAACTATATGAAGAATTGTCTACATAATGTTTGGCTCCATCTTCTGCCATATTTAAATAATGATTAAAATCATAATCTAATTTATTATTACAATTAAAACTTTCCAAAGGAAATTGGACTAATATTGTCATATATTCATCTGTCGCTAAATTTCCATCTGACTGCATTTCAATATAACCATCATAAACATATGCTGTTCCACCATAATTGCCATAGCCCCAAACTCCAACAGAATCTGGAATATTAAAATTAGAATGAATTTTGATATATACATTTCCAATTGAATTTGAAAAATCATATGGAATTAATGTCCAATATATCATTTGTGAATCTGAAAGTTCAGAAACGAAATTTGAGATATTGTATTTTATAGTATAAGTATGTGAACCATAAGTGCTTATTCCCCAACAAAGTTCAACACCATTTGATAATCTATTTATACCACATTTGTAAGCTTTGTCAGATAAAGTACCTGATGTATTCCAAGTTGATAGTGTAGTATATTTTGTTCCATTTTCTGAAACTGTTAAATTAGATATTTCTGAATTTCCCAAATTATAATATGGGTGATATACTTCAGTTCCTTGAGATGTTTTACATTTCCATATTTCTGTTACAGATGCATTACCATTATCATCAATGGCAATATCCATAGATATACTATTTATAGAATTTGCTTCTACTTTTGGAAATAGACTAAGCAAAATCAGTGAAAAAATAGTAAGCAAAAAAATCTTAATTGTTTTTTTCATTAAAAATCCCCTTTTTTATAAAATTTATTTTTGTAAAATATAAATTAGTCTAAATTTTCTCCTATTGTATTTTTTATTCTAGTAAGTTCTGTTTGTAAAGTAGAATAAGTATTTGAACTAATAATATGATTTCCAGAATTATAGTTATTAAGAGCCTTTTCAATATCCATAACAAGGTATTTTTGTTTATTTTTTGATGTGTTTTTATACATATATATTGGTGTATATGTAACTTTTTCAATAGATGTTTTATCTGTTTCACCATTTTTAGTTAATTCAATATTTAATATAATAGAATTACGAGTTCTTTCCTTAGTTTGACCAGACATAAAATTTCCTAGTGAATATATAACAAATCCGTCTTTTGTAGAGCCATCATCAAGAGTAATTGTCCTTTTTTCCATTGGTTGTAAAACATGTGGATGACTACCTAATATTATATCTGTACCATTTTGAAATAATAGGTTAGCAAGTCTTTCTTGCTCCTTATTTTGAGTGTTTTGGTATTCAATTCCCCAATGCATACTAACACAAATTAAATCAGGATTTTGTTCTTTTGCTAATGCTAATTGATTTAAGATTAAGTCATCACTAATTAAATTTACGGAATAGTCTCTTTGTGAAGAAACAGGAATACCATTAGTGCCGTAAGTAAAAGACAAAAATGCAATTTTTATACCATTTACATCTTTTATTAAAACTGTATTTTGTTCTTCACTACTTCTAGATGTTCCAGTATGTGAAATTCCAGCATCATCTAAATAATTTAAAGTACTAACTAATCCTTTATATCCAGTATCCATACAATGATTATTTGCAGTTGAAACAACATCAATACCAAAATCTTTTAAATTATATGCTAATTGTTCAGGAGTATTGAATGTTGGATAATTGCTATAACCTCTTTCAGCACCTGCAAAAGTTGTTTCAAGGTTTCCAATTGCAATATCAGCATTAGAAATATAATCTTTTATATCTGAAAAAACATAAGAAAAGTCATATGTAGATCCATTAAATGCATCTTGATATTGAGAATTATGGCACATTATATCACCAATAACACTCATATTTATAGTTATATCTTCTTTTTTTGGAATATCAATAACTAATTCTGTATCTTTTGTGTTTTCTGTTGGTTGAGTTTCTGAAGATGAAATTTCCTGTGTTTTTTTATTTAATGATGAAAAATGTTCAATTCCAAATAAGATTAACATTGTAAAAATGGCAATTGAAATAAATAATAAAATTTTCTTACGCATAGTTAAAATCTCCTTTCATTTTATAAACAAAATTTATCATATTACGACAAAAAAAGCAATAGTGAAAAATGTATGAAATGTCTTGTTAAAATTGTAAAATTGTGGTATAGTAGATAAGCGATAAGAAGCGGAAAAGTAAAATTAAGGAGGAGATAACATGTTAACTGCAACAGGAGTAACAGTTAGATTTGGAAAAAGAGTATTATTTGAAGATGTAAATATAAAATTTGGTAAAGGAAATTGTTATGGAATAATAGGAGCAAATGGTGCTGGAAAATCAACATTTTTAAAAGTTTTATCAGGAGAATTAGAACCAAGTAAAGGAGAAGTATCACTTGAAAAAGGAGAAAGACTTTCTATACTAAAACAGGATCACTTTGCTTTTGAAGAATATACAGTAATGGATACTGTAATAATGGGGAACAAAGAGTTATATGACATAATGAAAGAAAAAGATGCAATATATATGAAACCAGATTTTTCAGAAGAAGATGGAATGAAAGCGGCAAAATTAGAAGAAAGATTTGCAGAATTAGATGGTTGGAATGCTGAATCAGATGCAGCAATGCTTTTAAATGATTTGGGAATAATACCTGAAAATCATTATAAATTAATGAGTGAAATAGAAGCAAGAGATAAGGTAAAAGTATTGCTTGCACAGGCTCTATTTGGAAATCCAGATGTATTATTACTAGATGAACCAACAAATGACTTAGATTTAAAAAGTATTAATTGGTTACAAGAATTTTTAATTAACTTTGAAAACACTGTAATTGTAGTATCACATGATAGATATTTCTTAAACAAAGTTTGTACACATATTGCAGATGTTGACTTTGGAAAAATAAAAGTATATCCAGGCAACTATGATTTCTGGTATGAATCAAGTCAATTAGCATTAAAACAAATGAAAGAACAAAATAAGAAGAAAGAAGAAAAAATTAAAGAATTACAAGACTTTATTGCAAGATTTAGTGCTAATGCTTCAAAATCAAAACAAGCTACATCAAGAAAGAAAACACTAGAAAAAATAGAGTTAGATGAAATAAAACCATCAAATAGAAAGTATCCATATGTTGATTTTAAACCAGATAGAGAACCGGGAAAAGAAATATTACAAGTAAAAAATATATCTAAAACAATAAATGGAGAAAAAATATTGGATAATATATCGTTTACAGTAAAAACAGGTGATAAAATAGCCTTTTTAGCAGATAATGAAAATGCCAAAACAGTATTATTTCAAATAATTGCAGGTGAAATGGAACCAGATGAAGGAGAACTTATTTGGGGAACAACAATTACTAAGTCTTATTTTCCAAAAGATAATAATTATTTGTTTGATGTTGATGAAAATTTAACAGAATGGTTAAGAAAATACTCAAAAGATCCAGATGAAACATATGTTAGAGGATTTTTAGGAAGAATGTTATTTTCAGGTGATGAATCATTAAAGCAAGCAAGAGTTATATCTGGTGGAGAAAAAGTAAGATGTGTACTTGCGAAAATGATGTTATCAGGTGCAAATTTCTTAATATTTGACGAACCAACAAACCATTTGGATATGGAAAGTATTACATCTGTAAATGATGGAATGAGCAAATTTAAAGGAAATATCTTATTTACATCACATGACCATCAATTAACACAAACAGTTGCAAATAGAATTATTGATATAAAAGCTGATAAGGTCATTGATAGAGAAGTTACATATAATGAATATTTAGGAATTGAATAGTTTTTAAAAGAATTTCTTATGATAAAATTCATATTGAAATTCTTTTTTTCTTAAATATTAATAAGGATTTTAATGAAAAATATATTGATTTTATAAAAGAAAATTGTTATATTAATATTAATAGTTTTATACAAAGGAGAAACTTTTATGAATTATTTAAAAAGACAAAATGGAATAACAATGATATCATTAGTTGTAACAATAATTGTTTTAGTCATATTATCTAGTATGGTTACGCATACGGGAATAAGTTCTATAAAAAATACTAGATTTGAGAGATTTAAAAATGAATTAGAAATTGTACAAAAAAATGTAGATGTTTGGTATGAACAAACAGTTGAAAAGTCAACTGATGAAATTATGCTTGGATCACCAATTATAGCAGATAGAAAGACTGAATTTGATAGTTTAATTACAAAGGTAGCGCAAATCGTTAATAATTCTGGTGATCAAAATAGTTCAAAAACAGTTACAGTAAAAACAGATATAAATAGGTATAGATATTTTGGAGAAAATGAATTTACAGATTTGCAAATAGATGGAATAGAAAATGAATATCTTATAGATATAAAAAGTCAAGTTGCTATTTTTATTGGAGGATATGAATTTGAAGATATAAAATATTATATGTTAGATCAAATTAGAGACGTAACAAGAGGTGGAAGTAGCATAGGAGAATATATAAAAATTTCTAGTTTTTCAATTGAAAGTAATATAGAAATGACATATAAAGATAAAAGAACAATTATAGCAGATATAAAACCAGAAAATGCAAATGAAGAGTTAACATGGAGCTCATCAAACACTGAAGTTGTAGATGTTAAAGGTGTTACTGGAAGTAATAATATGGCAGAATTGACTGCAAATGATCAAGGAACAGCATTAATAAGAGTTTCTAATAAAAGTTTAACAATAATTAAAGAATGCAAAGTAACAGTAAAGAAGAAGTTAGTAACAACTTTAACTGCATTTCAATCTGAAAAAGTTGAAGCAGTTGATAGATATGGAAATTGTATTGTTGTTCCAAAAGGATTTAGATATGTAGAAGGAGACAATATAAAAAATGGTATTGTTATAGAAGATGAAGAAGGAAATCAATTTGTATGGATACCAGTAAGTAACATTTCTTCTAGTGATGTATCTAATGAAAAAAATGTATTAAATTATGATGGCAGTAAATTCCTTATTTTTCTGGGAAGATACAATAAATTGTCAAATGGTTCTTTTTCACCAGAACAACTTGCAAGTGAATATTCAAAGGAATCTGAGTTGACAATAGATAATATAAAATATAGAGAAATTTCAACTTCTAGTCAAGGAACATCAGGTAGCGGAAATAGTGGAAATAATGCTACAGCATTTGATTTAAATGGATTTATAAGTAGTGTAGAGAAAAATAAAGGATTTTACTATGCAAGATATGAAGCAAGTAAAGGGTCTGATGGAAAAGCAAAATCAAAAGCAAATCAAAATGCTTGGACTGGAATAACACAACTTGAAGCATCTAGTAAAAGTAGGTCGATGTACACTACTAATAATGGTGTAAGAACAGATTTAATAAATAGTTATGCATGGTCTACTGCATTAGAATATATTAACAAAATGGGAAGTAGTGATTATATTAACAAGAAAAATACAGTAACATCAATATTAAAAACAGGGCAATCAGGAGATAAAGCTTGCAATATATATGATATGTCAGGAAATATAAGTGAATGGACGACAGAAACAGCAACAAATTCAACAGGAAAATGTACATATATAGGTGGAGGGATAGGCCAACAACAAGGAACAGCTTTTTCAAGATATGTATCAGATACAGTAAGCAAAAGTAATTCAATATCCTTTAGAGTAATAATGTATATTGATAACTAATGAAATGTGAAAATTTAGTGAAATATATTTACAAAATAAAATGCAAATGATAATATAAGTTCGAAAAAGAACTTATATTATTTTTGTCTTAGGGAACAGCTAAATTAAGACAAAATAATAAAAAATAGGAGGAAAAATTTGTGATTCAAGTAGAAAATATTACTAAAAGGTACGGAAACTTTACGGCCGTAGATGGTATAAGTTTTGATATTGATGAAGGAGAAATTGTTGGATTTTTAGGTCCAAATGGAGCAGGAAAAAGTACAACGATGAATATGATAACAGGATTTATAGAACCATCAGATGGAAGAATTATTGTTGATGGATATGATATATCAAAAAAGCCCCAAAAAGCAAAAAGACAAATTGGATATATGCCAGAAGGAGTACCATTATATAGTGATTTGACAGTAAAAGAATTTGTTGCATACATGGCAGACTTAAAAGGGTGTGAGAAAAAGACAAAAAAAGAAGAAATCAAGAAAGTATTAGAAGAAACAGGCTTAACAGAAGTTCAAAATAAGTTAACAAAAAATCTTTCAAGAGGTTATAAACAAAGAGTTAGTATGGCAGGTGCATTAGTAGGAAATCCGAAAGTAATAATATTAGACGAACCAACAGTTGGGTTAGACCCTAAACAAGTAACGGAAATTAGAACATTAATAAAAAATTTAGGAAAAAAACATACAGTTATATTAAGCTCACATATTTTATCAGAGGTAAGTCAAATTTGTAATAGAGTAATAATTATAAACAAAGGTAAAATAGTTGCAATAGATACTCCTGAAAATCTTGAAAATAAAGTTGCTCAAAATAATGTAGTATATGTTACAGTTGAAGATCCGGAAAACAAAATGGATAGCATAAAAGAAAAATTAAATAATATAAAAGATATACAATTTGTTGTAGAAAATGAAGATAAAACAAAAAAATATATAATTAAAGGTGAGAGAGATATAGACTTAAGAAAAGAAATATTTGAGACATTATCAAAAGAAGGAATAACAATATTTGAAATGAAAAAAGCTGATGCAACATTAGAAGACGCATTTATGAAATTAATAAATGATTCTACAAATTCAAACAATACAACAGAAGAAAATGATCAAGAGAATCAAAACGATGATAAAGACGAAAAAGAAATTAGTGAAAAAGAAAATAAAAAGGAGGACAAATAATGTTTGCAATATTAAAAAAAGAATTTAAAAGTTATTTCTTATCTCCTATAGGATATGTTGTAATAGGAATATTCTTATTTGTATTTAGCGTATTTTTCTATTTAACAGTAATAAGCAGTCCAACAGTTGATTTAGGAGCATTATATTATTATACAGCATTATATGGATTAATAATTATTGCACCGATATTAACAATGAGAATGTTTGCAGAAGAAAGAAAGTCTGGAACAGAGCAATTAATATTAACATCACCAGTAAGTATGGTTGGTGTAGTATTTGGAAAATTTATAGCAGCAATGTGTGTAATAATCATAACATTATTAGTATCATTTATGTATTTCTTTATTGTAAAATTTTTTGGAGAACCTAATCTTTCAGCAATATTAGTACATATGTTAGGATTTATATTAGTAAGTGCAGCAGCAATATCAATAGGAATGTTTGCATCAAGTATTACAGAAAATCAAATAATTGCTGGAATAATAACAATTGCATTTTTAGTAATGACATTATTTATGCAAGATCTTAATAGTTTTTTTGAAAATCTTTCTATAATGAATTTTTATAGTTATTTTCCAAGAGGAGTAATATCATTGAAAGAAATAATTGGATTAACATCATTTACAGCAATGTTTATATCATTTACAATAATTGTAATGCAAAGACGTAAATTAGTAAAATAATTTAAGAAAGGGAAAGAAAAAAATTGAAAAAGTTTTTAGAAATCATAAAAAACAAATGGCTGATAAAAGGAACTACTACTTTATTATTAGTTTTGATAGTAATAGCTTGTTATATTGGGTTAAATATGCTAGTTGAAAAAGTAAATGTTGAAAATTTAGATTTTACAGAGAAAAAATTGTATTCATTATCAGATGAAACAAAAACAAAATTAAAAGATTTAGATCAAGATGTAACAATACAATTAATAAATGCAAAAGATTATAGTTATTTAAAAGATTATGCACAAAAATATACAATATTAAATAATCGAATAAATGTTGAAGAAATATCAGATTTATCATCAAGAATAGACTTAAAAACAAAATATAACTTAAGTGATACAGATATGTTAATTGTAATAAAAGAAGGAGAAAAAGAAAAGACATTAACATCAAGTGACTTATCAACATTTGACTATTCTGCATATAAAGAAATAGATTTAACAGAAGAAGCAATTACAAATGCAATAGTAGAACTTTCAATGGATAAAAAGCCTGTGATATATGTTTTATCAAGCAAATCATATTATCAATCAGAGCAAGCATTATCAACTGTAATTCAAAAGTTAGAAGATGAATCAAATGAAGTAAAATATTTAGATATTTTAACAGCAGGAGAGGTTCCAGAAGATTGTAATTGTTTAGTAATAACAACTTTAAAAGAAGATTTAAATGAATTAGAAAGAGACAAAATATTAGAATACATAAAAAATGGTGGAAAAATAATGATGATGACATCTCAGAACATTTTAAATATAGAAACGCCAAATTTAAATGCAATACTTGCGGAATATGGAATATCAATTAATTTTGGTGCTGTTTTTGAACAAGCTACATCAAAAATGTTACAAAATGCTCCAGAATTTGTAATTGCAGATGTTTCATCTAGTTTTATGAGTAATATAAATATGGCAATGAAAATGTGTTTTGTAGATGCAGGAAGTATACAATTTCAAGATTCAGATAAGTTAAATGAATTAGGTGTAACATATGAAACAATAGCATCTACAGGTTCAACATCTTTTATTAGAACAAATTTTGATATACAATCATATTCAAGAACAGAACAAGATAGTGAAGAAGGCTCATTTATTGTTGGTGCAGATGTTACAAAGAAAATATCTGATGATATTTCATCAGAATTGGTAATTTATTCAAGTGAAGTTAGTGCAATGGATTTACAAATACCTGTTAGTAGTCAATATTACATGTATGCTGTAGATTTGTATAATAATAAAGATATTATATTAAATTCAGTTTCACATTTGACAGAAAGAAATAATACAATAACAATAAGAAAAGATGATGATTCAGAAACATATACAGTTACTGCACAACAAGACTCAATAATAAAAATGATTATATTTATAGTACCAGTAGTAATAATAATATTGGGAGTAATTGTATGGATCATTAGAAAAAGAAGAAAATAATAAAAAAGCATTCAACTTTTAATTTAGAGTTGAATGTTTTTTTGTTATGTATAAAAGCTCATTTTTGTTAATATATTATATATATTGAGAGGTGATATATGATAGAAGTAATATCTATAACATTAGTAATAATTGGGGCATTAATTGGAGCTGGATTTGCATCTGGTCAAGAGATTTTTTCTTTTTTTTATATATATGGAAAAAATGGAATATATGGTATATTAATAATGAGTATATTAATTGGAATATTTATATATAAAAGTTTAAAAATAATTTACCAAAAGCAAGTATATAACTATAATGATTTTTTGAATTTGTTTATTAAAAATACTAAGATAAGAAATGTTATTTTGTGGATAGTTAATGTATTGTTATTAGTTTCTTTTTATATAATGGTAGCAGGATTTGGAGCATATTTCGAACAAGAGATAGGGATAAATAGAATTATAGGGAGTATTGTTTTAAATTTATTATGTGTTATTGTGTTTTTTTCAAATATAAAAGGAGTTTTGAAAGCAAGCAATCTTATTGTTCCATTTCTTATTTTTTTTATATTTTTTATCGGAATAAAAAATATTGTACAAATAAGAACTATAGATTTTCATCAAATGAAAAATAATTGGATATTAAGTATGCTTATTTATAATAGTTATAATTTTATTTTATTAATGCCAGTATTAATATCATTAAAAAAGCAAATTACTAAAGAAAAGAATATAAAGAAAGTATCTATATTAGTAACAATTATTATATTAATTCTATCAATAAATATATTTTTCCTATTATTAAATGCAAATATAAAAGAAATTGAAAATCAAGAAATGCCAATTGTATATATAATAAGTAATTATTTTAATAAGTATAAAAAAATATATGCATTTATAGTTTTAGCTTCAATTTTTACAACAGCAATTTCTGTTGGAATAGGTTTTCTTCAGAATATAAGTAAAAATAGTAATAGTTATCCACAATTTGTGCTATTTATGTGTATAACGAGTTTGCTTATGAGCAATATTGGTTTTTCAAAATTATTAAATTTTATATATCCTGTATTTGGATATATAGGGATATTACAAATTGTTATTATATTTTTTATAAATTAAATATTAAAAGTATAAGTTAAATAAAATTTAATAATTATATTGTAAAATCTATATAAATTGTGATAAACTAAAGAATATTATAGGTGAAAGGAAACAAAAGTAAAATGAAAGATTTTTTAGCAAATGAGCTTCAGAATCGACGAAGAAATAGAGTAATAAAATTTACAATATTATTAATATTTATATTAATTATTATTACAACAATTGTATTAACATGTGTATATTTTTACAATGTAAATTTTCGAAAATTGTGTGATGAAAAAATAATAAATAAGGAAGTAGCGCAATCTAAAGTAAAAAGTATAACTATAAACAAAGATGAAAATGTTCAAGTTTTTGCTTATGATAAATATATTTGTATATTAAGAAAAAAGACATTAGAATTTTATAATAGAATTGGTTCAAAAGAAGGAGCTATAGAAATAGATATTACTAATGCCGAATTCTCTGCTGCAGGAAGATATTTGGCTGTTTGTGAAAAAAATGGACAAAAAATTTGTCTAATTTCAGGAAAAGAGAAAATGTATGAAAATAATATTGAAGGAAATATTACACAAATAAGTGTTAACAGAAATGGTTATTTATCTGTTGTAATATCAAATACAAGTTATAAATCTGTAGTTGATGTATTTGATAGAAATGGAAAAGAAATATTTAAAACAAATTTAAGAACAGCGAGAGTAGTAGATGTTAGTATTTCGCAAGATAGTAAATATCTAGCTATAGCTGAAGTAGATTTATCAGGAATAATAATAAAATCTAGTGTACAAATTGTATCAATGGATTTGGCGCAGACAAATCCAGATGAAGCATTTATAAATAAATATGAAGCAACAACTGGAAAATTAATAATGAAAATAAAATATCAGGAAAATAATAGACTTATTTGTATGTATAATGATTCTATAGATATATTTTATGAAAATGAAAACAAAGAATTTGTAAAATATGATGAAAAAAAATTAGCATTTACAACAATAAATTTAAACAATAGAATTGTTTTAATTGAAGAAACATCATCAGGTGAATATACATCAGATACATATTTGGATATAGTAAATCCTAACAATAATAAAAAGAAACAGTACATTACAAGTAATGTTGCAAAGGCTTTAACAACATCAGAAAATAAGATTGCAATAAACTTTGGAACAGAACTACATATTGTAAATACTAATGGGATTTTAATAAAAAGATATAAATCTAATTCAGAAATTAATAATGTAGTTATGACAGATAATTTAGTAGCAATAGTATATAGTGATAATATTGCAATAATAAATTTTTAATAAAAGTAAGGAGAGAAGAATGGGAATAGTTTTAGATGTAATATTAATAGTAATAATATTATTAAATGTGATTATATGTTATAAAAAAGGTTTAGTAAAATTAGCGGTTGGATTAGTGGCAGTAATAGTATCTTTAATTCTTGCGATGATATTATATAAACCAGTTACGAATATAATTATAAAAAATACAGAAATAGATGAAAAGATTAAAGAATCAATAATAAATACTCTTACAACAGAGAGTAATGAAAATGATACATCAGATAAAGGAATGATGCAATATATGCAATCATACGTTGATGATGCTGTAAATAAAACAAAAAATGAGATTGTAATTGAGGCATCAGAGGTTGTTTCTACTAAAATCATTAATGTATGTGCATTTTTAGGAATTTTTGTAGTTGTTAGAATATTAGCAATTTTATTAACAATAATAGCAGATTTGATAATGAGCTTACCAATATTAAAACAGTTTAATAAAGCTGGAGGCATTATATATGGAATTTTAAAAGCACTTATAATTATATATATAATATTAGCAATAATATTTGCAATAACATATATAACAGGAAATACAACAATTTCAAATGTTATATCAGAAACATATATTACAAAAATATTTTATAATAATAATGTTCTATTAAATTTTATATTTAAAAAATAGGCATTAAAATGTGAAATGTTTGTGAATATTTTATTAATTATTTGTATAAATATTGAAATAAAAATATTATTCTGCTATAGTATATTTGGAAAAAATATATAGGAGAGGATTTATTTGAAAAAGAAGAAAAAGAAGTCAAAAGTAGTAAAAAAAATATTATTTTTGATAATTATATTATTAATAATATGTGTAGGAATCTTTGGGTATAAAACACATGTTAATGGAGGAGGAGTTCAAGGATTATTAGCAACTTTGGTTGGAAATGATAGAGAAACGCTAGAAGAATTAGAGCCAATACAGTTTTTGTTATTAGGTGTAAGTACTGACTTGGGCGGAAAAATTACAGATACAATAATGGTTGCAACATATAATCCAAAAGATCAAACAGCATCATTATTATCTATACCAAGAGATACATATACAGGGAAAGATCATTCTCAAGGAACACCAAATGAAAAAATAAATGCATTATATACAAAAGGGATTGATAGAATACTTGCAAAAGTAAATGAATTGACAGGCCTTGATTTAAAATATTATATGGTTGTTGATAATGAAGCATTAATAAAACTAGTTGATGTAATAGGTGGAGTTGAATTTGATGTTCCAATAAATATGAATTATCATGATGATACACAAGGATTAAGTATAGAATTAAGTAAAGGATTACAAGTTCTTGATGGAAATCATGCAGAACAGCTATTGAGATTTAGAAAAAATGATGATGGGACGGGCTATCCTGCAGAATATGGTTCTGATGATATTGGAAGAATGAAAACACAAAGAAATTTCATAATGGCAACAGCAAAGCAAACTTTACAGGCTAAAAATATATTTAAAATAAAAGATATAATAGATATTATATATGAATATGTAGAAACTAATATTTCAATATCAAATATAAAATCATATGTACCATATGCAATTAATTTTAATGTAGAAAATTTAAAGAGTGTTGTATTACCAGGCACTTCAGTAGGACCAACACAGAGTGGAAATTTATATGCACCATATTGGTTTATATTAACAAATAAAACAGAAGCAAAGAAATTAGTTGAATCATTGTATTTCGAAAATGAAGAAAATGAAGAAGAAACTTCTAATACAGATAACAATGGACAAGTTATTGATATTCCAACAAGTGAAACTAATGAAATAAAGATAGAAGTGTTAAATGCTTCTGGTTCAAAAAATAAATTAAACAAAGTTCAAAAACTATTAAAAGAAAAAGGATATAATGTAAAAACAAGTGATGTTGAAGTTATATCTAAAACGACAATAATCAATAATACAGATGTTGATGGAAAATATATAGAACAAATACAAGAATTATTAGGAGTTGGTGTTTTATCTTCAAGTGCAACAGCTTCTAATAATACAGATGTTACAATTATAATTGGAAAAGATTATAAATAAAAGTGGAGGGAAAATCTCCCTCCATAATTTATATCAAATTAATTTTATTCAAGATTAAATTTATATACAGAACTATTTTTTCTTAAATTTTTTTTATTATTCTTTTGTTTTTTTCGTTTATGTGAGAAAAATTCAGCTATTAATATTAGAACAATTATTGCTAATAAAATTTGAAGAAGTGTTTCTATAAAATTCGATTTTATAACATCATTTTCAGCTATTAAATCAGCTTCGTAAATTATACCATCAATGTTATAAGAAATTTTTCCTAGAATAGCATCTTTTGCAATTGGAGCAGAAATATTTTCTTTTATTTCTATAGAAGGAATTAGGCTTGTGGTATCAAAATTTGATTGAAATGTAGTAGAAAGAGAAGCATTTGCAATTAAATTTAATGTTTGAGTATCTTTGGTAGCATTTTTTACTTTTATTTCAGCAACTTTTGTTCCTTCATTTAAAAATTTTTTGATTTCATAATTTTCAAAACCAAAATTAAACAGATTTTTTGCATCTACATATCGTCCACTTTGACCGTTTTCAGTAGCTTCAGCGCCTAACATAACAGCAATTAATTCGATTCCATCTTTTTTTGCACCAGCAATTAAACAATTTTTAGCTTGTGTAGTAAAACCAGTTTTTATTCCTATAGCATATTCATAATAATATCTATTAGATGAATCTAATAAACTATTTGTATTTTTAAAATATCGTTCTTCAGGATATAAATCTGTTGCTGAAAATTTACAACTTTTTTTGTTAACTATATTTCTAAATGTTTCATTTTTCATGCAATATTTAGCTATAAGAGCCATATCATAAGCTGTTGAATAATGATTAACGTCATGAATTCCACTAGGATTAGTAAAATGTGTATTTGTGCAACCAAGTTCTAATGCTTTTTGATTCATTAAATTTGCAAAATTTTCAATATTACCAGATATTTCTTCTGCAAAAATATATCCAACTTCGTTTGCAGAGTGTATTAAGAACATTTCTAATAAATCATTTACACTTAAAGATTCTCCAACTTTTATTCCAGCATTTGAATATCCTGAAGGAATTGCCATTATTGCAGAACGACTTGCTGTTAATTTTGAAGTTAAATCTAATTTTTCAATTGCAATTATAGCTGTTAAAATTTTTGTTGTACTAGCTGGATATAATTGAAGATTCATATCTTTTTGAAGTAAAACTTTTCCTGTTGATGCATCCATTAAAACTGAACCAGCCGAATAAATTTGAAAATCAGAATCTGGTACAGTATCATCTGCAAAAGATAAAGTAGTATATAAATTAAATAAAGTTACAATTAATAATATAATTATAAAAAAACGTTTTTTCATATGTATTAACATCCTTTCTTGTATCAATATAATAACGTATTTTAAGATTAAATTCAAGGATATTAATATAAATTTGAAAAAATTAAGAAAGGATTGATTTTTATGAATATAAAAGATAAATTATTAAAGATTATAAAAAATAAGTTTTTTATAATAGTATGTATAATAGTAATATTAGTTACCTCATATATAATTATAGAGGAAATGATGGTGGATAATAATAATGAGATAGAAATAATTGAAGAAGCAGATGACATATTTAAGAAAGACGAAGAAGAAAATTTTGAAGAAAAAAATATACTAAAAGATGAAGTTATTGATGATGTAGAAGAAAAAATAGAAGAAGGTACAGAAAATGTAGAAGATTTCGAAAATGAAATTATAAATGATAATGAAAAGATATATGTTTATATAACAGGGGAAGTGAATAATCCTGGAATAGTTGTTTTACCTATTGGAAGCAGAATAGTTGATGCAATTGATTGTGCAGGTGGGATCACACAAAAGGCTGATATTATGAAAGTCAATTTAGTATATATGTTACAAGATGGAATGAAAGTAAATATTCCAAGTAGTATAGAATTAAAAAATAATCCTAATTTTGAATATATAACAATGAGTTCTGGAGATGAAAAAAATGATAGTAATATAAAAAAAGCAACAACAGTAGATACAAAAAGTGAATCTGCCTTCAAAGTATCTAATGTAAATATTAATACAGCAACACAAACAGAATTAGAAACTTTACCGGGAATAGGTCCATCATTAGCATTAAAAATTATAAATTACAGAAAAGAAAACGGAAAATTTAAGTCAATAGAGGAATTAAAAAGTGTTAATGGAATAGGAGAGAATAAATATGAAGAAATAAAAAAGTACATATATGTATAACAAAAGAAAGGCAGGGACAAAGTCCCTGCCAAAGAGTTTTACTACATATTATTCACCAGAACCTTCAACAGATTTAATAATTTCCTCTAATTCAAGTTTGCTCAACATGCCATTTTCAAGTAGTTTTTCAACCAAAACGTGGACTAATTTGGAGTGTTCTTTTAAGAGATTTAAGGCCTTATCATATGCATTTTTTATGATTTTGTCAATTTCAGCATTAACTTTATTAGTAATTGTTGAAGTTTGCATATGGTATTGTTCTGTATTAAGAAAAACACGATTTGTTCCTACATCAGAACGCATACCATATCTTGTTACCATATCATATGCATATTTGGTTGCAACATCCAGATCAGAACTTGCTCCAGCATTATATCTTGTGTTTGAAAAAATTGTTTCGGAAATTCTACCAGCAAGATACATACCAATTAGATCAGAATAGTAATCCATGTCTGGACAAGGAGTAATATCTGTTGGATCCAAAACGTTTTGACCTAAATAACTTTCAGTTGGAATAATTGTAATTGCTAATACATCAAAATCAATTAATTTTTTGGAGAAGCGACTAACAATATAATGTCCAACTTCATGGTAAGCAGTAGCACTAATGACATCAGAAGGCATTTTCTTGTATGCTTCAAAGTTAGCTTCAAAGTTTTCAAGGATAGCAGATTGAGTGACATACTTTTGATGAGTTAATTTCGCCGAAACCATAGACAAGTCAACAAGACTAATTGTTCTATCAGGATTACAAGTGGTGTAATCAAAGCAAGAAGAATAAAAAATAATTTTATCAATCATTTTTCTTGAAATTTTTACACCATGGAATTGTTCTAGACGTTTAACAGATTCTTTTAACATAGGATAAACTTCTTCTGCTTTTGGTTCCTTGATTTCAATGGTACGGAATCTACGTTTTAAAGCACCTTCTTTGGAAAAAGCTTTTTGATACTCTTCTTCAGTAGTTGCTCCAATAACAATAGATTTATCCCCTGCAAGAAGAGGTTTTAGAGCATTAGAAAAATCAAGAGATTCGTCATTAGAACATGCACCAGCGCCGACGATCATGTGAATTTCATCAATGAAAAGAATGATATTATCATGTTTTTCAATTAAAGAAATCAAATCTTGATAACGCTGTTCTGCTTGACCTCTGTATGTTGTACCAGATATGAGATTACTTACACTCAGGGACAAAATAATGAAGTTTTTGAATATGCTAGGACAATTGCCGTTTACAATGTCACAGGCCATCTTATAAACAACAGAAGATTTGCCAACGCCGGGTTTTCCGACAAGAATCACATTACGTTTGGTCTTTTTCATTATAGTTTTCCAAATTTTCTTGCACTCTTTATCACGCCCCAATATAGCACTACTCTTCTGATTTTTAAAATTATCATTTAGAATAGTTACACAACCAGAGATAGAATCAGGAATAACTAAAGCAGAATCATCTTCAATGCAAGAATCTAAAAGAGATAGATACTCTACTTGCGAAATTAATTGCTCAATGTTTGTTCCGATATCTGTGAAGAAAGAAAGCATTTGATCATTTAGATTGTTGAAAAGTGCTAAAGTCAAATGAGAAAGAGTCAATTCTTGCTCCTCATCACTTTCTACAAGGATATAAGCAAAGAAAAAGACATTAGCAATCCATTGAGAGAAAATGAAATTTTGAGGATTATCAATATCAGAATCCTTAAGAACACTAATAAAATAATCTCTTTCTTCTATTGTTTCAACTTCTTTTTCGTTAAATCCGAAAGGATTGTTTTTGTAAATGTTTTCGATTAGGTTAATAATTCCTTCTAGATTACAACTTGAGTATTTTGCGATTAAACTGGAAAATTGTTTTTGAGACATCATAGAGTCAAAAAGCAGAAATGTTGTAAGCACCTCAAGTTTAAACTTTGCGGCATTTGAAACCATCCCCCGCACAATAGTTTTTACTTCTTGAGATAAAGAGATGTTTTTCATAGTAGGAACTCCTTTCAAAGTTTTTTATGTAAATATTATAATACCATTTAGGTGATAATGCAAGAGAATAAAAAAGATATTTTAAAGTTTTATTAGAAATAATACAGGAAAACAAAAAAAGATATCTTATTTTGATATCTTTTTTGGGAAAATTTATTCATTTCTAGAGATAAAAAACTCAATAATCTGAGAGATTATTGAGTTTTTATTATGGTTGCGGGGGATAGACTCGAACTATCGACCTTTGGGTTATGAGCCCGGCAATATGTTTCTTTAGAATTGTTTTATAAAACGTCTCTTATTCTTACTCCTGCAACCCATGTAGAGTTTTCCTCTATTGCTAAATTTTACTGTTTTTTTTCAATGTCCCTTTAATGTCCCTTAAACTGCATTTTTTATTAGGGACAAATTATTATTTATGCTTTCCAATCTTTTTGGAATAATATTTATATTATTGATGTCTCCAAGTTTCTCTATTTCTTTTTTGTTAGTATCTTCATCATATTCTACATAAAAGTCCATAGTTGTACTTGCTAGTGCGTGTCCTAAATATTGTTTTATTTGATTTATAGGTATATTGACATCGACACATCTTGTTGCAAATAAATGTCTAATTTGATATACACTTATATGTCTAAAGTCATGTCGTTTTAATATCTTATCTAAAGTATCCCACAAATAGTCACTACTTAGAGCATTCCCTAAACTATTCACAAACATATAATTATTGTCAAGTTGTTCTTTTTTAGTATATCCCTTTTCTTTCATAACAAGTAACATATATTCGTGCATAATTTCATTTAACCAGCATTGCAAAGGTATAGTTCGATAACTAGATTGTGTTTTTAATTTTTTTTCTTCGTAAGTAGATTCCAACTTGTTAAAATCATCATCATAATAAGTTATTTTTCCATAGTTGTCCATTACTTGTATATTTGAATTTTCATAATTATAATGTTTCCATTTTATACCACCACTTTCACCAGGTCGAAGCCCAGTATTTAAAATAAAAATATAACATAATCCATTATTTTCAGATAACATTATTTTTATAAATTCTTGTTGTTCTGCTGGAGTTAATGTTGGTTTTTTCTTTTTCTTTTGAACTCTTGGTGTCTTTATTGTAGGAATATGATTTACTTTTATGATTTTATCTATTTCAGCATCCTTGAATGCCATATTTAAAATACTTTTAATTTCCCTAATGGTTTTAGGTGAATATTTTTTTATTGATTTTTTCTCATTACCTGTTGCTAAATCAGAGAAATATTCTTGTAAAATCATTCTATCAAGAGTTTGGATGGGATAATTGCCTAAATATGGAAGTATATTGACCTTGATTTTTTCAATGTACCCTTGTAGAGTTCTAGCTGTAACAAAAGGCTTTTTATGAATACGAATCCATTTTTTTAACCATTGTTCAAGTGTTATTTTATCTTTTTCAATGTATTCATTATCATTCGATTCTTGTTTTGCCTTTATCATTTCTTGAACTAGAATTCTTTTATCTTTATTAAATAAAGAAATTTGTTTTGATTTACCATTTACTTTTACGGTGATTCTTCCTTCATAACCACCATTTTTTGCTCTTATGGAGCCCATGCCTCTTGTATTTCTCTTTTTCTTTGCAGGTTGTTTTGGTGAAGTCTTTGCCATTTTTTTGCCTCCATTTATTAAAATAGAGAACATTAAAAAGTAAAAAGCACAATATTTAATATTTTCTATTATATAGTAATTTTTATAAAAACACAATGTTAAACAAAAAATCTACCAGAATTTTTATCAAACCAATCTTGTAATTTGTTTCTATTTATAACAATCCTTCTTTTAAATTTAATGCATGGAAAATCAGGATATTTTACTAATTCACTCATTAGATTTTTACTTATGCCCATTAAATCAGCAGCTTCACTAACATTTAATCCTAGTTTTTCATTATTTTTCATCTGTATCACATCCGTTTTTTCAAATCTTTTAATTTCTTTTCTGCATAAATTTTACTTTCTGCAATGCTCACTACAATATTTCTTGGATACATTTTGAAGGCCTGTTTCATTTCTATGCCAAAGTTAGTAACACTTAATTCTCCTTTAAAATCAGAGTGCATCATACTTTCAAATGCTATTTGTCCGTATGCAATAGCCTCTTTTTTATTCATAAGATACACCTCCAACAAATGTTTCAAAAAGAGTGATAATATTATCCCACTTAGTTTCTGAATTTTCTGTTATAGTAATTTCACATTTTTCAATATATGAATAATCTTTTTTAGATCTTATAAGTAGTTCTAATTTTTGTGATTCATTTGCTGAATAACGAATTTCCGCAAAAATATTACTTTGTTTTGTGTTCAATTTATCAGCTAATTTAAAAACTTTTAATAATTTCTCTTCCATTTTTTCTTTACCTTTCTTTAATATATTTAGGTATATCAGCCGAACGACCAAGGTTTTCATCAAATTCATACCTATGTTTTGAAGGGTTGTATTTATAAGCACTAATGTTCCATTTTCGATAAGTTTCATTGCTTAAATGTTTTGTTTTTGAAAGTTCCAAAGATGCTAGTCTGTGTTGTTCTTCAACAAAAGCAAAATTATCATAAATTCTTTTTTGTTCTCTTTTATTTTTTATAAATTTATTTTGATCTTTTTTTCTTTTTTCTTTAGATTTATTATTTCTGTATTCTTTTTCTTCAAGATATCTTTTATCTAGTTTAATAATTTTTGTAATGTAACTAGAAGATGTATGTATTATTTCAGCAATTTCTTTTACTTTTAGATGCTCGTTGAAAAAATATTTTATAATTAGTTCTTTTGAATTTTCCATTTTATTATTTATCACCTATGGTTAATTTTTTGTCGACACTATTTTGATACGACAAGGCTATTAGAGAAATTATTTAATCTCTAATTCTTTCATTTTTTTTCTAAATTTTTCTTGTTTTTGTTTCTTGTTTTTTTGTTCTTTATGAAGATTAAATTGTGATTTTAGTTTTGGAAATATTACTTCTATAAAGAATAAGACAAAAGTAAGACATATTCCTAGTAATACAAATCTGAAAAACATGAGATTCACTCCTTTCATAAAATAAATTAGACAGATAAGAGCTTGTCTTATCTGTCTAGAATATAGTGCTTCCTTTTAATTTGCCCTTCACTATATTTACATACGATTTGAAGTGAAAATCCGACCATCTTATTAAATTATTTAAAATTTATAATTTTTAATGCCAATTATAAGCCTTTCTATTATGTATTGATATCTATCTTCATCTCCAAAAGAATATTTTTTTATCATATTTCTTTTATTATCAATTATTTTTATTAAAGCAATTTCATCACCATTTTTAGCTTTTTTTCCTAATTCATATAAAGTTTCTTTATCCATATTATTATTTTTCCTCCAAATATTTTTTTATTTTTTTTAAAGCTCTTCTTTTAATTCTGGTAACAGAATCAGAGCATATTTTTAAAATTTTACTTGCTTCAGAACTTGTTAGTTGTTCTTGATATAATAAAAAAATCACTGTCAACTCAATGTTTGACAGTGATTCAAGAGCACAAACAAGCTCAATGTTTTCGAAATCAGCTTTAAAATTGTCTATAAAATCAAAATTATAGACTTCATCGTATTGGATATATTTTTTTATATATTCAGAATAATTTTCGTCATCTACAATCTTTAGTTCTTTGAAGTCTTTTGTTATTTCATTTTTATAATATCTTTTTGAAGATAGGATAATAGTTTTATTAAGGAAACTATCAAACCTTTTTCTTTGAATGCTTTTATTTTCCATAAGCGTTCCTCCTAAATCTACGATTTAGGCTTGACATTCCTATTAAAGAGGAACGCATAAAAAAATAAAAACCTCCTTTACTAAAATTTTTAATTGTATATTAAAAATGGCTTAATAGACGTGTTTAAGCTATAAATTTTTCTCTAGTTACTTTTACCATATCTTTAGAGATACATTCATCTAAAACAGGTCTATCAAACCCATGAGGGCATTATATAGTAAGATGTTTATGAAAAATGTCGAATTTTGTATCGTGAAAGATAGGAAAATATGGTATTTTTATGATACAAAAACCTAAAAGCATTGATAATACAGAAGTTTAAAAAAGATATTACTTTGACAAAGTATAAATCTTTAGAGTTTTAAAGTATATAATCTTTTACAAAAAGAATGTAAAATATCTTGTGTGAACAGATGCTTTAGGAGGTTTGGAGAATGGCTCTAGATAAGATACTTATAGGGGAAAGAATTAGAGAAATCAGAGTAGAATATTTTAATGAGTCTAGGGAGGCTTTTGCAAAAAGGTGTAATTTAACAACAAGATGTGTAGGACAAGTTGAAAGGGGAGAATTTTTATTTAGTATATCAACTCTTGATAAAATTGCTTCAGCAACAGGAATTGATACGGATTATATTTTATATGGAAAAAAGGATAATGATACATTAACAATTAAAAGAGCAGTGTTAAATATAATTAATAAGGCAGATTCAAATAAATTAGGAATGCTTTATAGGTGCATAGCAACTATAGATGGATATGTAAGTGGGGAAATAAATAATAATACGAGTAAAAAGAGTAATTAGTTTAATAATTGCTCTTTATTTTTGGAAATTTGATTTGAAAATTTTATTTTCATATGATATATATAAATATATAGAAAGAAATTTATATCAAATAGTAGAAGGAAGATAATATGGAAAAACAAGAAAAAAAATTATATTTGACAATTGGTTCTATAAGGACTTTGGATATAAGAGTTATTGATGAAAACAATGAGATTTTGTATGATGGAATGGTTGAAAATGCACCAGAGTATATAAAACAATTAAAATATTTTGATGCGAAAAAAGATGAGAAGATGTTTTTCTATGTGTTAAGTATGTAATTAATATATTTAAAGAAATTATATTATTATAATAATTAAATAAAAACTGAACCCTATGTCGAAAGGGTTCAGTTAAAATCTTTTTGTGTGAGTAATACATTAGTACTACTTATTTTTATTTATCATATGCTTTTCCATTTAAGTCTACCAGAGAATCAAATAATGCGCTATTTTCTTGAATACTTTTTATATCAGTTAATTCGTTATTATTTATGCTATAAGATGTAATATTTTTTTCTGTTGATGTTTTATAACTATTAGCAATATCTAATACAACTGTTTCAATCATATTTTTGTCAATTTTTGAATCATTATTATTATATTCATTCATTAAAAAAGAAATTGCAAAGATTCCTTGTTCTTTTAATTTTGAGATTTTTTCATTGTTATTTAAATCGTCACTATTAAGGATTTTTTCAACATTTGTTTGAGTATTATTAACTTTGGCTTCATAAGACAATCTAAATTCTAAAGAGTTTTTCCAACCATAATCTTTATTATAAACAAATTTTTCTTGAGTAATATCTTCAATGGCTAATGATAAAATATATTCATATAATCCAGCATCTTTGCTATCATATAATTTATCATATAATGGTTTTACTCCATTTAATCCAAGTTTTATTATATTTTTATATGATTGTGAATTTTCTATTAGACTAATAGGACTTCCCATCATAGATAATTCTGGATTGGCTGTCATTTCTTTTTCGAGTTCAGTCATTAAATTATTCATATTAATGTTTATTTCTTCCATTGTAGTAGCATATGTTGTATTGGCTGAAAAAGTTTTTTGAGTTTTGGTTATGGGAATAATAGCGAATAAAATACTAAAAAATATTGCAGTAAGTAATATTGCAGAAATTATATACAATGTTTTCTTTTTTTTCATAGAATCACCTCCTTATTTTTATTTTAATTAGCGGTATATTTTATTTGTAATGCACCATATTCTGAAGAATGGTAATATGGATCATAATTTGAATGATTAAATCTTTCTAATTGTCCCCATTTGGCTCTACACCAAGAAGTACCAGTTACTTTTGCAAAGTGAGTAATACAATTTTCACTTGGACCATATGCTAGTATAAATGCATCATAAATATATGGTCTATAACCAAGTGTGGCTAAATAAGAATCAACTTGTTCTTTTGTTGCTCCACTGCCCCAATTAGATGGCCATTCCCAAGTCATACTTCCAGTAGCATATCCTAAGCAATTATATGATGTGGTTGCAGGAGCACTATAACTCCAAGTCCAAGAAATACTATCATAAAAAGAATCATCATATGTTAAAGCATTTACTGTTGTACTTGTAAAAAGCAATGTACTTAGAAATAATATTGTAATAATGAGTATTTTCTTAGTATTCATTTTAACACCCCCTTCTTATAATTTTGGTTGTGTAAACTATATAGAACAATGATAAAAATATATTTTGATTGAAATTTTATAAAGTAATTTATAATTTTGCTAGAGAATAAGTTTGAAATGACTTATGTCTATCATTTTTTATAAATTTACATTACCAAAATTACAATACCATAGTTATGAAAATGGTGTCAATAAAAGTAAAAAAAAGTAAAAAATATATTATAGAAAATAGAACATTATAATTTATTTGATAAAGAAAGTAGGTCCTCTTTTGAACTGATAAGATAACCTTTTGTTGTATTTAGATTACTATGTCCAGCTTGATTTGCTACTTGTTCAATAGTATATCCAGCATTGTGAAGTGCATTACTGCAGAAGTAACTTCTTAATAAATGTGGATGTAGGTAATTGATTTTACATATTTCTTTATATTTGTTTAATAGTCTATTACAAAAATTTCGATTCAATGGTTTTTGTGTCTGTTTGTTTTTTTGTCCAATTATTAAATATGGGTTTTTTATATTCATTTTTTGACGTTCATCTAAATAATCTTTTAAAGCATTATACATTAGGTTGTTTATCATAACTTGTCGAAACTTGTTACCTTTACCAATAATATTTAAAAATCTTTCTTCAAGTTTTATATCAACAATACGTAAATTAACCAATTCGCTTTCTCTTAAACCAGCATATAAAAGTAGTATTATAATACAGAAATCTCTTTTTGAATTTTTTTCATCTCTACAAGAAAAATGTTTTAACATGTTTATATCTCTTTCGGATGGAAGTTGTTTTTGTATCATTGATTTTTGAACTTTTATATAGTCTTTATCTATAATAATTACTTTTTCTTGTAAACCTTCATTTACTAAAAATTCATTATACATTTTTAGGGCAGATATTTTCCTATTTATGCTTATAGCGCTTATATTGTGTTTTAATAAATAACTGCGATACATTGAAATATCTTCATGAATTAAATTTGTAAGATCTTCTCCAAAAGAATCTTTATAATATTTTTTATATAGTTTAATATCATTTGCATAACTATTGCAAGTATTATCTGAAATATTTTGTTCTTTCATATATAAAATAAATTTTTCCATTAAAAATCTCCTTTATTCGTTTATGTTACATTTTTATGATAGTAATTTATTTGTTTATGTTACATTTTTTTATTATATCCTGTAAGAAAATAAGTAAAAATGTATCATAAGTGTAGTTATGTTACATTTATTTTTTTATATAATAATACTCTATATTATTATATAGAGTATTATTGAAATTAAAACATACGGAATATGCTTAAGCCATCTAGAAAACCAACTTTGTATGAATTTTCTAGATAAAGAGCTACACAGGCTTCTTCGGCTTCAAGATATTCATCAACAATGTTATCAAATTCTTCTTTAGAATTTGAATCTAATTTTTGAGAAATAAAATTTGTTAGTTTCTCAAAATTACTAGATTTTTGTTTTTTCCACTTACTAAATTCTTCAGTATCTAAAATAAATGCACCATTAGATTGATTTCTCTCATATAGTGTGGAAATAATATCTTCTTTACTTATCATAGATTATCAACTCCTTTCAAGTTGAATTTTATATAAATAGAAATAAATTGTTAATGCTGAAGTAAAAGATTTTTGAACTAATAATATGAAAAGTAAGTATTCTAAATAGTAGAATGTTTATTTTTATATAGCTATATATTTGAATTAATGATTTAAGAAAATGTCAAAAAAAGAAAACACATATAAAAAATCTTCGAAAGTACTGAAAAATTAAGCAAAAAAATTTTATATATGTGTTTATTGATATTTGTTTTAATAAAATGTAAAATATAAGTGTGTATAAAGATAATATTATAGTTTTAAATTATAATTATCCACAAATATTGTGGCATAACTACTAAATAATAGTTAGTAGTAATAATTCTACATTTTACATGTAGCATAAAATAGGTATTAGTAAACAAATATAATATAGATTATTTGTGTACTTATATAAATAAAGAAAGAGTTAATTTATAATCCCCCTTATAGATTAATTACTTTCTATTTTTTTATACCTAAAATAAGGAAAGGAGGATTTTTTTATAAATCTTTTTACACAAAACAAATCGAAAGGAAGAAAAAAATATGGAACAAGTGGCTAGAATGAATTTGCCGATAGTGGGAAGAGTACAACATGGAGAAAAACAAATTGTAGATAATAAAACAAAAGTAAAAGAATTAGGATATTTTATTGCAAAAATTAGAAATGATAATATGAATTTTTTACTTAATAAATTTAATGAAAAATATCAAAAACAAACGAGTTTAAAGATTAGATTTTTTGATGAAAACCCATTATCCATAAGAAAGATTAGATATAATCAAAGTGGTGCTGTATGTTATTGTATGCAAGGTTCAGAAGATGGTAAACAAAAAGTTTCAAACAAATGGCAAGATATTAAATGTTCTGAAAACTGCAAATATAGAAGTATTCAGGATGGGTGTCAAAAACCAGCATGTAATAGAGAAGGAACATTAAAATTTTTATTACCTGAAATTAGCAAGGACAGAATATGGATTATGAAAATAACAGGTCAAGAATCAATATCTAGATTAGAAGAGTATATTAATTTTCAAAAGTATTTAGGAAATACAATGAAAGGTGATTATACTCTATTTTTGACTCAAAAAGAACAAATATCAGCTGAAGGAAAAAAATATAATAACTATGTATTAGATATTTTAAAGACAGAAGATTTTGATTTAAATAATTTAAGTGAAAACAAATTGATTGAAGATAGAGCTTTACCATTAGAAGAAAACAAAGAAGAAACAAATATTCCAAAATTGACTTCAAAAAGAAGTAAGAAAAATAAATTGGTTTCTGAAGAAGATAAGAAAACAAGTCAGGTAAAAAAAGTACAAGAAATTGAAAAGCAAAATCAAGCAACAGATAATTCAATAAAAAATGAAAATACAAATAAGACACATTATTATTTATATGAGACTAGATATCAGAATTTTAAAAAAAGAGGAGTAGATACAAAATATTTAATAGCCAAAGTTGTTGATATTGAAGACAATACAATGGAAATTATTATAAATCCAGAATATATGGCAGAAATTGAAACATGTGATATAGGAACTGAACTTGCTATTGAAATTGAAAAATTTGATGAATATATTATTGCAAAAAAAGTTGAAATTTTGCGAAAAGTACCAAAAAAAATAGTAGCATAGGCAAATATACTACTACATATTAAAAGAAAATCACTATACGAATAGTATAAGATATGAATCTAAAAAAAGTCAATAGTTTAGTGAAAAAAAGTAAGGAGAAAAATAAAAAATGAAAACATTTACATATAAAGACTATAAAAATTGTTATTTTATAGTAGAAAGTTATATTAGAAATAATATGGCTATGGAGATAAGAATTGAAAATGCCGAAGGAGCAATTATGGATTGTACTATATACGATGATAGTTTTTTTTATACTCCAAGTATAGTTGCAATAAAAAATTATTCTGAAAATTCACATATAACTGAATTTTTAATGAAGTTAGGTATTGTTAAAGAAATTATAAATAGGATTCCATGTAATTTTTATGTTTTAGATACTCTTAAGACAGACAATCCACAAACAATAGATTTTTGTTTTATTGATAATGACAAGTTAAAAGAATATTGTAAGTCTTGGAATTATAATGTTTAATAAATTTAAAAATAATGAAATTGTTATTGTAAATGGATTTGGAAAGGAAAGAGGAACATATTACAAAAATAGAATTGCAAAAATTATATGTAGAGATCCATTTTTCTTAGACTACAATATAAAATTTATTGATGGAACAGAAGATTGGATTAATGGAAAATATTTAAAAAAGTTTGAAGAGGAAGGAGAAAAATAAAAATGCAAATTACACGAATAAAAACAAGAGGGTTTAGAAAATTTGAAGAAGAGTTTGAAACCGATTTATATAATACAACTTTAATTACAGGTGGAAATGCAAAGGGAAAAACCAATATATTATATGCAATTGTATGGGGCTTTTTAGGAACAAATTTAACAGGAGATGATAAAGTTTTTCTTGGAAATAAAAATGCAGATAGTTGCTATGTAGAATTACATTTTATAGATAATCTTGGAGTTAAGCATATATTGAAGAGACAAAAAAATAGGTATAACAATTTTAATAATTTTTTATTGTTAGATGAAAAGCAAATAGAACAAAAAGAATTAATAGCTTTTTATAAAGATAAGAAGTTATTATTATCAATACTAAATTCAAATTATTTTATTAGTCGTTCACCATCAGAGCAAAAGAGTTTACTTGATAAGTATTTACCGAATATAGATATTAGAGAAATATATGAGAAACTAGATAATGAGGAAAAAAATATTTTAGAGGGTTGCCCTACAGATGTAACAAAGTATATTAATGAATTAAATTCAAATAAATTAATGTATGAAGATAAAATAAAAAATTATCAAGGTAAAATTGCTTATGCTGAAAATATTATTAATCAAAAACTAGAAGAAGCAAAAGATTTTAATAAACAAGAAGAATTAGATTTATTACTTCAAGAAGTGTCTTTTCTAAAATCTGATAAAAAAATTGAAAACAGGGAAAAACAAATAAAAGTTATTGAAGATATAAACAAACAAATAGAAAATTATAAAATTCAAATAGAAAATATAAGTAAGAAAATGATTCAAGGAAAAAATATTTATATGTCATTAAAAAATGAAACAATCTCTTGTTGTCCAACATGTAAGCAAAAATTAAATAATATTGGAAGGATAAGTGCAATTCAAAAGATGAAAAGTGATTTAGAAAATGATTATTCTACTAAAATTAAATTAGAAGGTGAATTACAAGAATTAAAGAAAAGACAAGCTATTGAAAAATGTAATTTGTATGCATTAGGAAATGAAAATTCTGAAGAACAAAATGAAAAAATTAAGCAAGTAGATATGCAAATAAAAGCATTAGAAAAAGAAAAACTAGAAGTAGAACAATTTAATACATCTATTAGGATAAAGAAAAATAATATTCAAGAAGCAAAGGAAGATATAAAACAATTTCAAGAAAGTATTGCTAATTTATATAAAAGTATTGATAGTATAAAGAAAGCAAAAGATATCGCACAGAAACTACTTATTAATTATATTGAGGCAAAAATGCAATTTGCAACAAAACATTTGAAAAATGTAAGTATTAAATATTATAGTGTTTTAAAAGATAGTGGAGAAATAAAACAAGATTTTATTATTACGTATAAATCAAATGAATTTAAAAATCTATCTAGGTCTGAAACTATTGCTACATCACTTGAAATCAGTAATATGCTAAATAAAATTTCTGGAATTAATTTTATGCTTTTTGTTGATGATAGCGAAAGTTGTGCTGATTATGATTTTATAGAAGAATTTGCAGGTAATACCCAAATTGTAGTTTCTAGAGTTGAAAAGTCAATGAATCTAAAAATATCAAATTATGAAGGAACAAAGGCTATGCAATTGGTTGCATAGTCTTAATTATAAAAATGGAGGAGAAAGACGAATGAAAGTAAAATGTTTATTAGTAATGCCAGGAAAAGAAGTACAACAAGCTAAAATTCCTGCAAATATTAAGTTTATAAAGGCTTTATTAGGAAAAGAGTTGCAGATGATAAAAATAAATGAAAGTAATACTATTTATTTATCTAATAATGTAGATTATACGGAGCAAAATAGAATTTTTAGTGGTTATATATTGATTGGTACTTTTTTAGTTGTATCAATAAAAAATAATAAAATTGTGTCAATGAAAAAGAAGGACATTAGAAAATATACGAATATGTTTAAATTATCAAAGCATCAGAAAAAAATAAAATATCTTAGAGAGGAATTTCTAGAAGAATATTATTTTAATCAAAGAAAGATGAGAGAAAAATGTGAAAAGCATAATAAGGAATATATTTTTAAGGATGCAGCATAATCATGAAAGGATTGAGAGAAGATGAATAGATATGAAACAATATTTTTACTAAATACCAAACTAACAGATAGTAAACGAAAGAAAATAGTAAACATGGTGAAAAAATGTATGCATGAATATGGCAAAATAGAAAATTTTAGAGAAATTGGAGTAAGAAAAATACCATATGAAATAAAGAAACAAAAAGAAGCATATTATTATGAAATAATTTTTTTAGTAAAACCAGAATGTATTGTTGAACTTGAACGATTGTATAGAATTAGAGATGAAGTTTTACAATATATAACGATTAAGATTGATATATAGAAAGGATATAAAAATGAATAAAGTAATTTTAATAGGACGATTAACAAAAGATCCAGAAGTAAGATATACACAAACAAATAATACAATGGTAGTTTCATTTTCATTAGCAGTAAATAGACGTTTTTGCAAACAAGGAGAAGAAAGACAAGCTGATTTTTTTAATATTGTTGCATGGAATAAATTGGCTGAAAATATTTCTAAGTATATAGTAAAAGGAAATCAAATTGCTTTAGCTGGGAGATTAGAGACAAGGATATGGGATGACGATAATGGTCAAAGACATTATATTACAGAAGTAATAGCAGAAGAAGTTGATTTTATAGAATCTAAGAATAAGCAACCAAATGACTCAATATTATTTGCACCAAGTGTTGAAAATAAAACGTTAGGTGAACCAGATTTTTCAGTTGCTGAAGATGATGATTTGCCATTTTAATGGAGGAAAAAGTAATGGAAAAGAATATAGTAAAAGTTAAATATGAAGATAATTTTTGTCCTAGAACTTTTTTGGGAAAAGAATATACATATTTCACGAGTATAGCAGTAAATAAAGGTGATTTAGTAAAAGCACCAACGAAATATGGAATTAAAATTGCAAAAATTATTGAAATAAATGTTTCACAAAATGAAATTGAAGGAATAAAGCAATATATGAAAACTATTACTACAAAGATAAATAAAAATAGATATATTAATTTCTTTGAAGTGGTAGAAGAAGCAGCTTAAATAAATGTGTAGAATGATTTATAGAGATAAGATTAATTTTTAATCTTATCTCATTTTTTTAAGGAGAAAGAAATGGAAGGAAAAGAAAGATTAGAACAAGAAGCAATTGAAATGAACAACTATAATGTTGTTTTAATATTTAATTATATAAAAGATAAGGATGAGTTACAAGAAAAATTTGACAATGAAGAAAAAACGATAAAAGGTATGTATGAATTTATATGTGGAAAAGCTAAAACACTTGCTCAAGATGGTGTTGCAGCTGTAAATGATAAAGTAGTATATCTATGGGCAATAACTTATTTTTGTAAGAGTAATGAAGAATTAGGGATAAAAAAGGAAGAAAAGAAAATAAAGAGTGCTACAGATGCTTCAAAAGAAAGCATTTCAAGTAAAGAAAAAGGTATTAAAGAGTCAGATGAACAAGTCTCAATATTTGAGGAGGTATTGTAATATGGGATATATAAAGGTAAAAGACAAAGAAATATTAAAAAGAATAGATGAAAAAATTATTTTTCCAAAGGGATGGAAAGAATTTGTAAAAAAGCATGCAAAATCTCATAACCTAATTATAAAATCAAGTAAAGGTAGATGTTTTTGTACAAATTGTAAGATGGATTTTGTAAGTAATAAAAGGATAAATGAATATGAAAAATGTCCACAATGTCATAATAAATATTTAGTAAAAAGAAGTAATTTAAAGTATTATAAATTTAAAGACTATTTATCAATATTAGATAAAGTAGATAATACTTTAATTGTAAGATATTTTGAATTAAAAACAACTATGGATTCACAACATCAAGCAAAATCATCAGTTGTAGAGTTTGGAAGAGAAATTCCAGACAAAACAAGTAAAAGAGCTGTATATGTAAATGATAGAGTATCTAGATGTCAAGGTTGTATTCATATATGTCATAGTAATTATTATGATGAAAGAAAATGGAGAGAATATACTCGCAATTATTCACTTATTGATTATTCAATTCCATTTCCTAATAATATAAAAAATACTTTAAAAGATACACCTTTTAAATATAGTAGAATATGGGATATTGTAAAACACTCACCATTTTATTTAGACTTGGCAAAACTAATACAAAATACGTCAGAAATATTGAAAGTCGAAATGCTAGCTAAGCTAAAACTATATAAATTAGCTTTAAATGCATATTGGTGTAATCCTAAAGGATCTTTTCAATCAATTTTTGGTGTTCCTAAAACATTTTATCCTTTTATGAAAAGAAATAATATTACATATAGGCAATTAAAAATATTAAGAATATTACAAGAAACTGATATTAAGAAAATTCATTATTTAGAGACTTTTTCTGGTTATTATAATGATGAAACATATACTTTTGAAGAAATTTCAAAATACATTAGTTTAAATCGTTTTATAAAATACTCAAAAATGAAACGTCATAGAATAGATATACATATGTATGCTGACTATTTAAAATTTGCAAAAGCAATAGGACTAGATTTAAAAAACAATAAATATGCTTTTCCTAAAAACTTAAAAGATTCGCATGATGAACTAGAGAAACAATACAAAATTAATAATACAAAAATTATAAATTTAGCAATAATAACACGAAGTAAAGAATTATTAAAAAATACTTTTAAAGATAAAAAATTCATTATACTTCCAGCAACAAGTATAAAAGATTTACAAGATGAGAGTGTTCAACAAAATAATTGTGTAAGAACCTATGCAGAAAAATATGCTAATGGCGAATGTGATATTTATTTTATGAGAAATATAAAGAATCCAAAAAAATCTCTTGTTACAATTGAAGTAAGAAATAATACAATTGTACAAAGTAGAATAAAAAATAATAATCAACCTACAGAAAATGAATTGAAATTCTTAAAAGAATGGGAACAAAATATATTGAAAGGAGCAGCATAAAGTGATGGAAGAAGTGAGTGAAAAAAGGAAGAAAATAGAAATTGTTTTTGATAAGATAAAAAAAGGAATAACAGAAATTATAAAATCTGGAGAATATGAGAAGTTTCTGGAATTTAGTAAAAACTTTCATTCATATAGTTTTAATAATATGGTTCTTATATATATTCAAATGCCAACTGCAACAAAAGTAGCAGGTTTTAAAACTTGGCAGAAGATGGAAAGAAAAATAAAATATGGTGCAAAAGGAATACAAATAATTTATCCAATTAAACAGAAATATGAGAAAAAAGTATTAGATAATGATGAGGAAAAGAGAGAAGTTATTGAATATATTACATATAGAGCTACATATGTATATGATATTTCTCAAACAACAGGAAAAAAATTACTTTTTGAAAATGAAGTAATGAATACGAATACTAAAAAGGATTTATTCTATAATTTATGTGCATTTTCTCCATTTCAAATTAAAGAAAATGAAGGGTTGGGAAAAGTACAAGGATATTGGAATCCAAAAGAGAAATGTATTGTATTAAATAAAATGTTATCTATTGATGATAAGGCTTCCACATTACTTCATGAGCTAACACATGCTTTTTATGATGATTTTAATTATAAAAGTGAAAGAAATCTGTCAGAAACATTTGTAGAATCAGTAGCTTATATTGTGGCTGATCATTTTGGATTAGATACTTCAAATTGTAGTTTTAGATATATACTTTCATGGACTAATGGAGATATTAATATTTTACTAGAGTTAGGAGAAAAAATACAAAAAACAGCAAATGAATTTATAAAAAGACTTGAAAATTATATGGAAATAGAAAATATAAAGGTAGCAGGATAAGATTGAAAGGAAAATGTTATGGATAGAAAAGATTATGAAGAAGTAATAAGACATATTAATATATTAAATGTTGCATATCACTTATGTTTAGAAATAAAAGAAACAAGAGGATATGAATATAAGGCAATTTGTCCATTTTGTCGGATACTATAAAAATAGTAAAATAGCAACAATGAGCCTTAATATACAAAATAATAAATATTGTTGTAGTAGATGTGGAAGTGGTGGATATTCAATAGGGTTATATGCTAAAGTGAGAAATATAGATACTAAAAAAGCATATAAAGAGTTATTAGAAAAAGAATGTTTTTCGATTCAAAAAAGTAATATAACAATAAGCCCTATAAATGAAATTGCTGATATTGATAGAAGAAATGCAGTATATACTGCATTTCTAAAAATGTTAAAACTTGAACAAAGCAGCAAGCAAAAACTAAATAAACTTGGCTTTTTAAATTCGACTATTGAGGAACAAAGGTATAGAACAATACCTAATAAATGTATTCTACGAAGATTAATTGCATATAGACTTGCAAAAAGGTATGATTTATCAGGCATTCCTGGATTTTATCAAGAGGCGGATTTTAAATGGACTTTTTCGGCTGGAAAAGGTATATTTATACCAGTTTTTGATGAAAATCATAAAATACAAGCACTATCAGTCCATTTAGATAAGCCTTTTAATAATACAAGGGATATGTGGTTTTCTAGCAAGGACAAAATTAATGGAACAGGAGTAAGAAACATATTAATTAAAAACAATATTTGGGAAGATACTGATACAGTAGTATTAACAGATAATTTTTTATTGGGAAATTATATAAAAGCAAGTTTAAATGTTCCAATGCTTGCGTTCTCTAACATTAGTAATTCATATCAAGTATTAAAAGCTATTGAATCTGTTAATGTTACTAATATTATATTTGTATTTAAAGTTGGACAAAATGATAATTTAGATTATATTATAAATAGGATTTTTAGAGATTTGATACCACTTGGATATAATCTTGAAACAAAAACATTAACAGAATTTAAAGAAATATTAGATGAGGACTTTTTTACGTTGTATTCATTGAAAAAAGTTGCATAATTAGCATATGAAAAAATTATTTTATGGCTTACTCTTATTTATAGGGTAAGTCTTTTTTATTATAATAAGAAAATTTGAAAAATTATGAGAATAAGTTTTAATAAAAAATAAAAGATAAGCTAATATTAAATTTGATTAAAAATAATGCAAATTTATAAAAAATATGATAAAATCAATAAAAAATTTTAGGAAGTGAGACAAATGACAGAAAAAGAATTAAAACAATTTACGAAAGAATTAATTGAAAGTAAAGAAATAGAAAATACCAATTATATAAGGTACTCATATTATGAGTTAAAAGTAAAAGATAATCTAACAGAAAAAGAAATAGATTATGTATTAAAAAGTAGTAGAGATTATTTTGAGAATAAAGGGTATAAAGTTTATTTTACAAATGCGGAATTTGAATATCAGAATGTAAAAAGAAAAGTAGAAATTAATGAATATATGATAGCATTTAAGGAATAAAAGAAGTTACATATTTATAAATAAGAAATAAGGAGAAGTAATATAAGTGAGATTTATTACATTTCCTTATTTTTATGCAAACTAATATATCTTAGTTATTATAAACTGGCTATGTAGCTTGAAAAATTAATTAATGTTATGATAAAATAAAAATGTAACTTTTTTAGTTTTTGTTTCTCTAATATATGTGAGAAATTAATATTAAGTTTGAGATAGGAGAAAAAATATGAAAAAGAAAGTAAAGATTTTAATTATAATAATTACTATATTAGCTATTGCACTGGTTCGGATATAGAATTTTTAAGGAAAAGAAAAATATTAAAAAGTATGGAGATTGGATAACGGATAGTGATTACTTATATGATATTGCAATAGATTATTTAAAAGAAAGAATGTATCAGAATTCTAAAGATAGAGATAAAGAAGATTTTCAGGTATTTTATAATTATGAAAAATTTGGAATAAAAGAAAAAAATGGTGAAAAATATGTATATATGTTTATATCAGAAGAATCATATTATGTAAAACATAATTTGCTTCGAAGTAGTGAGGGAAGTGCAATGCCATACAAATTTACTTTTAAAGATGATAAGATTATAAATTGCGAAATACCTCAAGATGGAGAACAATATCGAAAATCAATAAAAGATATGTTTCCAGATGATATTGAGAGTAAAATTTTAAAGTTTGGAAAGGAAAAACTTAAGGTTAAGTATAATTTAGAAGAACATTATTCATATTTACCATCTGTAGCTGTTACGCATGTGGATTATAATGAAGAAAAGATGATTATTATTTTAGGAAGTTATATTGAATCCAAAAATATAATAAAAGGAAAATGTATAAATGGATATGGGGAAGTATATGAATATGAAATTCCAAATGATAACGATGAAAGTGAAAAAATAATAGATGAGATCAGCAATGATATAGTGGTAAAATATATAACAAATCAAATTGCAACGATTTCAACAGATGATTTAAATGAACTTACTAGAAATTTAAGTAATATAAAAGAGAATTATAAAGAGAATAATGTTAATACATACAAAGAAATATTTTTTATAAAAGCAAGAAAAAAAATAGATAATGTCTTAAGTTATAATAGTACTGGATTTATAGATTTAAGTACGTATAAAATTGAAAATATTTCTGAATCAAGCAAGAATGTTCTTAATATACTGGCTAAATATGGATATTCATATAATTAGTAATTCCTGTGAGGAGGAGAAAATGCATGACATAGAAGATATATGTAACAAATATTACAATATAGTATTTAAATACCTAATTGATTTAACACATAATGTTAATTTATCTGAAGAGTTGACTCAAGAAACATTTTGTATAGCAATTAAAGAAATTAATAAATTTAAAGGGGAATGTGCGGTAAGTACATGGCTATGCGTAATTGCAAAACATTTATATTATAGAAAATATAAAGAAATAAAAAGATTTAAGTTAGAAGAATTAAATGAAAATGAAGTACAAGAGCTATCGATAGATGAAAGATTTTTAGAAAAAGAGGAAAGAATAGAATTATATAGACAATTACAGAATCTTGATGAAAAAACAAGAGATTTGATGTATTTAAGGCTTCTTGGATTTTCGTTTAAAGAAATATCAGAAATTATAGGAAAAAATGAAACTTGGTGTAAGGTTGTTTATCATAGAGGAAAAAATAAATTAGAAGATTTTTTGAAAGGAGGAAATACTAATGGAGCAAAAAGAAAAGTGTAATTTAATAGAAGATTTGTTGCCTTTATATATAGAAGAATTAGTTAGTGAAAAAACCAAAAATGAAATTAAACATCATTTAGAAAACTGTGATAAATGTTTAGAGAGTTTTAATAAAATAAAAAATGAAAAGAATATATTTGATAATGATGAAATTAGTGAGTTTGACGAAAAAAGTGTTGAAAGAGAAATTAGATGTATAAAAAACATAAAAAGAAGAATATTTTTGAAAACAATAATTATAATTATAATTTGTATTTGTATGACAGCTACAATTTTACATATATTTAATACATATAGATTAGTACGAGATGAAAACGGAAGATATATTTTTTATAATTTTAATACAGGAAATATAAAAAAAGGTGATGATAGTACTAATGTATATGCAAAATATATAAACAATAATAATGGAAGAAACATCGAATATGATATTATTTTAACTTTTGACAAAAACAATATATGTATTAATGCGAGATGTATAATTAAAGGATATAATGAAACAGAAATGGAAAATTTTCGAAAAAGTTGGGAAGGTTCTATTGTAATTTCAAATATCAAGATAGAAAACAAAAAACTATATATAAATGATAATACATACATCGGTAGAGATAAAGATAAAATATTAAAGAATTTGAGAAATGATTATAATGCAGAAATAATTGAAATATAAAATGAAAAACGGAGATTCAAGAAGAATCTCCGTTTACTATTGCAGAACCTAAAGATTATTTACTTACGAGTAAGTTAGGGGTTAGAACCTTAGTAGATCCAAATCTGAAGGTTGCCAGTGTTGGTATTGTTGTTGATGGTAACTTCAACAGTATAACCACCAGAACTTACGCCCCACAGAGCAATGTTACGAGCTTCGGAGTTGGGTCCCAGAATTTTGTGGCACATCGTCTTATCACCATATTTAACGGTGATATCAAGGGTTGCTTCAGAAGAGAAACCACTCGTTTTCAGAGTGCAACCAGCCCAGGCACTGGACACACCATTGACATCAACGATGAAAGATTTATCGCCTTCACCAGAAAGGTCAATAGAGCGGTAGCCAGAAAGTGTGCCACAGGGTTGAGCTTCAGAGTTGGTTTCATCAATGATTTCGACACTATCTGCCGGAATCTCACCCCGAAGATTGGGTTCTGCGGCGAACGCAGGAATAGCAGAGGCAAACACGAATGCCAAAGCCATGCACAAACCAGCAATACGTTTCTTGTTGATAGCGAACATAAGGTATCCTCCTTAAAGTATGATATGGTTCTGCAATAGTCTCATAAAAGGAAAAAGTACATATTCCTTATATAAGCAATACCTAAACATAAAGTACAAATTTAATATACCATATATTTCCAAAAAAGTCCATAAAAGTTAACAAAAGTGGAAAAAAAGACAAAATTAGACTTTTTCAGATATGTTTAAAATAATTTGTTTAGCAGTAGGTCGAATATCTTCAGTTAAAGAAAAATATGAACATAAGTGAGAAAAATCTGTCTCATAATACATATAATTAATTGCTTTTGAGATATTTGACTTTATATTATTGCCAGATGTATTATATTTTTGAGCAATTATTGAATAAATGTTCTTCATATTTGTAGTGTGACAATAATATTTGAATATTAAAATAGACTCAGCTAAATATTTTGTACCACGATGTTTTATGTTAAATCCAATATTTAATAATTGATTAAGTATAGCGCTTCTAGATTTAGAAATATTATTAAATATAGTAATATGTTTATTAATAATAGTTGAAAGATTTGAGATGCAGTTAGTCGAAAAAGTTTCAAATTTATAATTAGTATTTTGAAACTGAGTTGAATTTGTTATAAGTATAATAGGGATTAATTTAATATATTGAGTATAGAAATCATAATTAAAAATATTTTCATCAAGGATGATTAAATTAATATCATATTCACTTATTAGTAAATTAGCAGAATTAATATTTTGGGCTAAGAGCACAGAACTAGAGATGTCAATATTTAAGTTTATATAGTTTGAAATAATTATCATATTATTTAGATTATTTGTTATTAATAGTATTCTCAAAAATAAGTCCTCCTATTGTTTTTTGTTCATATGATAGAGAAATTAAAAGAAAAAAAGTTACAAAATTTTTTATATTTGTAACTTTTTTTTAATAGTTTACTCTATTATATGGGAGGGAAAAAATGAGTGAGGTTATTTTAAAATGCCAAGATGTATATAAAAAGATTGGAAAAAAGTATATTTTGAAAAAAATATCTTTTGAAGTGAAAAAAGGTGAGATTGTTGGGTTTATTGGACCTAATGGAGCAGGTAAAACGACAACGATAAAATTAATATTAGGTTTACAAAAAATTACTAAAGGAAATGTAGAAATAAATGGATATGATGTAAAAAAGGATTTTGAAAAAGCAATATATAGAGTGGGAGCTATAATTGAAAATCCTGATGTATATACATATTTAACTGGTTATGAAAATTTAAAAATTGCACAAGAATATTATAAAAATATACCAAATCAGAGAATAGATGAGGTAGTGAAAATAGTAGGATTAAAGGATAGTATAATGAATAAAGTGTCTAAATATTCACTAGGAATGCGTCAAAGATTAGGAATTGCTCAAGCAATATTACATAAGCCTCAATTGTTAATATTAGATGAACCAACGAATGGGTTAGATCCAGAAGGAATAATTGAAATAAGAAATTTATTAAAAAAATTAGTTTTTGAGGAAAACATTGGAATACTAATTTCTAGTCATAATCTTTCTGAAGTTGAAAACATATGTGATAAAGTATGTATTATAAAAAGTGGAAAAATAATTGATGAAAAAGATATTAAAGAGCTTAAATCTCAAAATTTAGAAGAGTGTTATATTATAGAGAATGAAGATTCATATAAAGTTCGAAAGCTAATAAGTACTAAGTCAGAAATTATAGATAAGCAACATATAAAAATTTTTACAAGTAAAGAACAAGTTCCTAAAATAGTTAAACAATTAGAAAAAAATGATGTTTTAATTTATACAATTACGAAAAAAGATATAAGTTTAGAAGAAGCATTTTTAAAAGAAATAGGAGGGGAAAAGGTTGAAAAAAATATTAAAGAATGAATTTAGAAAATTATTACGTAAAAAAACAATACATATTTTATTAATTATAATAATTTGTATAATTATAATTAATACTAGAATAGGTATTAGTATTTACGATGGAATTGAAATTGATCATTCTGAAGAAGCTTTACATCAACAAGAAGAAAAACTAACAAAACAATTAAATGAGAATAATGAAGTTGATAAAAAAATTGAAATCAAGACAGAATTAGATTTAGTTAAATTACAATTGGAATATTCTGTTGGATCATGGCAGTATCAAGCAATAATTATGAAAATGAGTGACTTGAGAGATATATTATATAAGATTAATTTCTGTACTGAGGAAAAGAATTATGAAAAATTAGAAGAATATAAGAATAAGTACGCAGAAATAATTAAGCCAATGAAAGATGATAATTGGAAACAATTTGCACAAGATGAAATAAAAAGATATCAAAATAATATAAGTGAATTGAATAAACGAAAGGAAAAAGAACAAGAACAAGAACAAACCTCTCAGATAGATGAAAAAATAAAACAAAATGAGTTTGAAATAAAATTTTTAATAATTAGATTAGAAAAGGATATAAGTTTTGAAAATAATAGTAGAGATAAGTTATTAAGACAATATAAAGATGAATCTAAAATTTTTGAAAAAGAATATAGTAATTATACCGAAAATAGTTATAAGGATAAATTGCAATATAATAAAGCATTAAAAAGTATAAAAGAATTAGAATATAAGATTAATAAAAATGTTAAAATTTTAAATGCTGATAATTCAAGAGATATGTTAATGAATTCTCTAATTTATTATGAAGCTTTAATTGTTTTTTCAATAATTGTAATATCTGGTACAATTGTGAGTGATGAGTTTAGTAAAGGAACAATAAAATTACTTTTGATTAAACCATATAAAAGATGGAAGATTTTACTCGGAAAGTTAATTACATGTATTATAATGATATGCATTATAATTTTTATTATTTTTGTTATTCAATTTATTGCTGGAGGTATATTATATAATTTTTCTGATTATATGGTTCCAATTATTGAGTATAATTTCAATAATTGTAATGTCGAAACGATAAATGTAATACAATATATTGTTATTCTTATGATTTCTAAAATGCCAATGTATATTATAATTTCTTGTGTTACATTTATGTTAAGCATTATGCTTTTGAATTCATCTATACCAATAATATTAAGTGTATTGATATATTTGGCAAAAAATTTAATAAATTTAAATGAAAACCTAGAATTCGTTAAATATCTGTTTATTGTTAATTGGGATTTTTCAAAATATATGTTTGGAAATATTGCAGAAGTAAGTTTTTTAAATAAAGGATTTTCTTTATATATATGTTTAATTAATATTATTTGTATATGTGGAATATCATTTTTCATTTTTGGTAGAAAAGATATAAAGAATATATGAAATTTGAAAAGTATCAAAAAAAGAAGTGGGCACATTATAATACAAGTTCCACTTCTTTTTTCTACAAATTTTAAAACAAGATAAAAAATAAATATTAATTATTAATAATATTCAAATTTGAATTAATACAATATAAAAAAGGAATATTACATTTTATATTTTCAAACTCACTATTATCAGGAAATGCAAGAATCAATTTATCTGCATTAGGGAGAGTAAAGGAATGAGAATTAATTAATTTTACTATTCCTTTTTTATTTTCATTATCAGCTACAATAATATGATAAAGTAAATTATCATTACTTAAAAAAGTTATATAAATAGGGTAAAAGCCTTTATAAAATTGTTTAAATCTACCTTTATATTTGCAAAGAATATCTAAAGCAATAAGCATATTGTTATCAATTTTTTTTGTATTATGAATAAATATATTTTCTTTTTTACTTATAATGTTTCCTGGAAGAATACTTTTAAAATTATCTTTTGGGCTATTAAATAGAATTTGTAATTGTTCTAATTTAGCACAACCGAAGTCTTGTAAAAAATTTATTATTTCTATTTTTTCTTGATTCATCATACTGACCTCCTAAAATTTTTATTATTATTGGAAAAAAATATATTCTTTTAAATAATCCTTATTAAATATCCATAAATTTGTTTTTGAGTTTCCTTAATTTCTGTAATTTTTATTAATACATTACTCAAAAGATGAGGGTAATCATTAAATCTTGGAGGGACACGAGTTAAACAAGTAACAGATACATTATCAAGTTGAACAATGATTCCACTATGTGTTTTTGAAAAAGCAATAACTTTACCAGTATATTCACCATTTTCTGTAATATATTTTCGAATTTCATTGAAAGGATTTAATGTAAAATCTTTTGCACTTAATTCAAAGATATTGTTTTGAATATCAATATTTTTTATTCTAACTTTGATTTTATCACCAGGAGAATATGAATCTTTGCAGTTTAATATATATGTATGTTTTAAATTAGCTGCTTTAATAATAACTTCTTTTCCAAATAGCTCTACTAAAATATGTTTAATTCCCACAGCAATAACACGAACTGTTACAACATCATTTTTCTTTAATTTAGATAATTCTAATTTGGAACGTAATTCCATAGCTACTTTTCTACTTGCTATTGCTATGTTTGATGTTAAATCAATATCTATAATGATAAAATCAATTTCTGCCCCAAGCATTCCTCTTATCATAGATTTGTTGAAATTTATAATACCTAAGTGTGTACTTGGAATTAGAATTTTTATATCATTATACCAAATTATTGCACAAGGAATATACATATTTTTATATTTATAATATTCATCTTCAATGCCACTAATTTTACCGGTTAAAATTCTTTTTTCTTCTTTGCTTCTTAATAAATTTCTAATAGAAACTTCTTTCATGAAATCACCTCCAATTAAAAATTATCCCAATTAATGTTTTGTTTTTTTACTTTTTCTACTTTGGGCTCATTTTTTTTATTTTGTTTTATAGTTATAGTATTAGGTATTATATTTTTAGTCCAATTGGGTTTATAATCATATATTGAGCATTCTTCTAATTCTGAAGCTAATGGATGTGTTTTATAGAACATCTTGTTTAATAAAAATGGTTTATTTCCTCTTAAAATTCCGAAAAGTTTGTTAGATGGAAGCCTCATAATTTCATCACTATTTAATAAATTTCTTTTTGTAGTTGATATAGTTTTTTGACCAAATTCTTCAAGTTCACCTTCAAGAGAATTTGATTTTTTTATGCTTTCATTTTCTATAGTAGAAATTCCTAACATATTACAAAAATAATCAGCTGTTAAAGTGTCTGTTGTGCCAAAGTTTAATCTTGTATCCGTATTTCCAATTATTTCTTGCCATAAATTATTAGGATAACGATTTTCAAGTTGACCAATATTTTGCATAATAGGAATTAAAGCAATTTGTCTACTTCTTACAGTACTTATTTTTTTGTTAAAATCTGGTATTGTACCAATATTGCAGAACTCATCTAGGAAACAGAAAACATCGACATCACATTTTCCAGTACTTGTGGAGTCTGCATATCTAACTAATTTTATAAATAGAAATGTAAAAAATAGAGAAACTAAGAAATCATTACTTGAATCAACATCACTTGTTACAACATAATATATACATGGCTTTTGTGCCGGTAATGTTAAGTCAATATCACTATCAGAAGTAAGGTTTTGCAAATCTTCATTTTGAAATGATTGTAGTCTAGTTCCAAGACCTGTTAAAACACTTGCTTTTATTGTATCGGATCCACTTGCAAAGATGTTATATGACATACGAGCAGGACTTTCTGGAGAGAGCTTTTTAAACATATTATCAATTTCTTTAACATCTCCATTTGCAACCTTCTTATAAATATTGGTTAGATTATTTTTATCTAATAAGGTTTCTAAAAAATAGAATTCAAATGCTTTTAAAAGATTTTCTTCAGCACGATTCCAAAATTCTTCGCCACTTTTATGATGTTTTTGAGTATTACTTATTATAACATCACTAGAGGTTTGAACGTCTGAAATCGTTTCATTTTCTCCGAAGAGGATTCCATCTATCAGAATGTTTAGTATCTTTTAAATTAAATACTTTTACAATATAATTTTTTTTCCTAAAATAAGTAGCTGTTATCCTATATATTTCTGCTTTTGGGTCAGTAACAATTATAGATTTGTTGAATTTGGATAGTTCTAGTAAATTAGGCAGTAAAAATGAAGTTGTTTTCATACTTCCAGAACTACCAAATACACTAATATTTTTATTAAAAAAGCTTTCAAATGGTAATTTGATAATTTTTTCATTATATGTCCCTAGAATTAATCCAGGTGTATCATTAAATCCTAAGATATTTTTCATTTCATTTTCTTGCATCCAGGTTGCAGTACCATGTGTTGAATCATTTTCTTTGGGCTTAATTTCAATTTTAGAAGGAGTAATTTTTAAACAAACTAATATTACATTTAATATAATAAAAACTGTTATAATGGCAATTATTATGCAAATTCTTATATATAAATTTGTTGATAGTGATAGTGTTATACCAAAACATAATTCTAAAATTTTAAAGTAATTGGAAATATTAAAATCAAGTATGATATTTAAAGTTAAACAAAAAAATAAAAATATGTAAAAACATACTTTTTTAAGCATATATATGTAACTCCTTTTTTATAAATTTTTCTGAATCTATAGATATATAATTACAAGTGGGAAGATATTTTTGTAAATATGGTTGAATTTCTTTAGGGGAAAGTACATCCATTTTTTTATTTTTATTCTCCATTAGAAAGTATTGTATTCTATTTATTTTTTCAGTATCGAAAAAATAGAATGTTGTAATGTATTTATTTTTATAATTTGTATAATCACAGAACTTATAAGAAGATAAAGAGATATTATCATTTTTATAAATAGTATTAATTATTAAATGCCAATCGATACTATTTATATACTTTAATTTTTCTTTAGAAATGTTTGATTCTTCAATAATTAATACTTGATTTGTTCCAAAAGTAAAATCAGAAATATTTTTTATTTTACTTTTATCATCAATAAATATTATAATGTTTTTATAATTTCGTTCTTTTTGAATATCATAAATGATGGAATAAATATATTTATTATCATGTTGTTTTGAAATATGATATGTAAGATATTTAATGCCGTTTATAGTTAATATTCCAGTAAATTTACGGGCTATTGTTGTGAAAGTTTCTTTATCTTTTATTGAAAAAGATGGGGAAAATGAAATATTGTTACAATTATTATAAAAAGCAGCAAAATGGCTTAAATATAATAGTCTTGGTAAATATTGTTTATTTCTATTAAGTTTGTTATATTCAAAGCTCATCAATTTTACATATTCAATTCCATTTTTATCAAGAACTAGATTTAATTTTATTCTTTTCAGAAAATTCTTTTTTATTAAGTTACTAATTCTTTGTTTATAGTATTTTTTACTTTTAAAGAAATAGTGGCAATCATTTGTATTTATGTATTGATATTTAGAAATAAACTTTATTAAATTTGTTTCTTCTATGCCATTAGGAAAATAGTTCAAAATGTTTCACCTCCAAAAGCTTAAAATATATTTTAAAATTTATCTAATATGGTATTCCAGCTCGAGCTAACGCTCTTGCTTACATACCTCAGCATAAAAAAATAGGGAATAGGTATAACGCAAAGTTTGATATAGCAATAACTATAAATAAATTTATTTATGGAAGATTTTAAAATCCAAAATAAAAAAAATACCATACTTTTAGAGAATGGAATTTTCTATAAAATTATCAATTTTTGAGCTATCTATAACATAAATTTCTGCATGAGGGGTAGTTGAATATTCACCTTTTACAGCATAATACATTTTTGATATGTTATCATCTTTTATTACTCCACTAGAAATTAAGGCATCTGAAATAGGTTTAATATATTTGTTATCAATATCCCAACCAGTTATATCATCAAATATTTTTATGAAAATAAAAACTTTATTATCAAAAACTCCTTTAAATTCTTTTGTTACTTCAGCAACATTTAATAAAATTCTTTTATATGTATGTGTTTTAAGATTTTTATAACTTGGTATTGTTTCTGGAACAAATATTTTTAAAATGTTATTTGATAACTCTGCAGAGTAATTGGTATCAATAGTTTTAATTTTTTCATATTCATTTTCAATGCTTTTATTATACAACTTGATTTCGGATAAAATATTATATCTTCTTTTTTCAAAATTCTTAAAGAAAGTATCTAATTGAAAAGTAGTTAGACTTTTTGTTATTAGTATATTTTCAATATCTGTATTTAAAATTTGTAATTCATTTAATAGTTTTTCACTTATAATCATTTTTAATCCTTTCTTATGTATGATAGGGCAAATTAAAGGTTTTTTGTTAATTAATAGTATTAATGAAATTATCGTAACTATTAAATAAAATTGTTGTAAGTTCTTTTCTAATATCATTATTTAATGGATGAAATATATTTCTAAATTTACCATTTTTTAATTTTCTTGATGGCATTGAGATGAATCTTCCATTTTTTTCTGTTTCAACTAGGGCAATACCTCTTATTATAAATTTATTATCTAAAATAATATTTGCAAAAGCTAAAACAGGTCCTTTTCCTGATACTTTAAAAAATTTTACATTTGTAATTTTCATAATTAAAATCCTCCTATAATTATTTTTGGGGCAAATTAATAGAGAAGAAACTATAAAAAACAATTTATTTTCCAGTACGAGGTAAGATATTTTCGTGTTTTTCTACTGGTTTATGGACTATGGTAGTCCATTTACTAGTACATTCAGCACTCATATCAAAATATGATCCAAATGTTTTTGTGTGATTTGTAAATGTTTGACCATCTTCTAAATTTTCGAAAGATTTGCAGCTCATTGTAGGTGATATAGTTTCTTTAAAGTCTTTTTCAACTTTTCCAAAATCAAACATTATTTCAATAATATATTCATCCTCTGCAAGATTTATCTGATTAAAATCTAAGTAATAATTTTCTTGTGTAGACATATTTTCTTTAAATAATATGTAATCTTGTGATTTATTTGTTTTATAATATACTTTATAAGTTAAATTTTGATTCCATTTTCCAGTAGTCATTGATTGTAGTTTTACATATTCAGTTGGAATATAATCAAACCATTTAAAATTTTCTAAATAGATATTAGAATTATTTGCTATATTAGAAAATTCATAATTTACATTATCATTTGGTTGTACTTCAATTGAACCTTTTTTGTCAACATCTACCTTAACATCTGTATGTTCATCTTTTATTGTTATTGGAACAATTTCTCCATCTTGTTTTATTTCAAAGTTAAAGGTATTTTCGTTTAATAAATAATAAACAGATCCAGAATCTAATTCTTTCAAGAAGTATTTACCATAAGGAAGCAAAGAACTTGTTGCTTTTCCATATTTATCGGTTTTTATTTTTTCAATTTCTAGACCAGAATCATTATATATTGCAAATGTTGCACCTTCTAATTTTTTGTTTTTATCTTCTGAATCTACTTTAGTAATTTCTAAATATCCTTTTATTTTTCTATTTGTAAAAGTTAGTGAAGTTATTTCATTTTCTTTTAATGTGACTACTGGGGTTTTAGTAGATAGTACATATTCTTTTTGTGTTTGTTTTTCAATAATTTTATAATTCTGATCAATAGGAAGTTTTTTTGTTATAGCCTCACCATTAGAGTTTGTTGTTATAGTATCTACAATATTATTATTAGAGTCGAGTACATCAAATACAACATCTTCAAGCTTTATTTCATTGTTATCTTCGTCAATTTTTATAACTTTAATTTGGCCTTTCTTTTTCTCATTGGTAAATGTTATAGTGCTAATTTGATTTTGTTTTAATGTGATAGTTTTTATATCATTATTTAATATATACCATTTATTAGTTTTTGTTTCTTTAATTTTATAGTCCTGGTCAATAGGAAGTTTTTTTGTTGTAGCTTCACCATTAGTATCAGTAACTAATGTATCAACAATATTTCCGTTTTTATCATATACTTTAAATTCAACATTTGGAATTTTTATTTCTTTATTATCTGTATCAACTTTTATAACTTTAATTTGCCCTTTCTTTTTTTCATTAGTAAATGTAATAGACTTTATTTGATTTTCTTCTAATTTTATTGTTTGTATTTCGGTAGATAAATCATAGGTTTCAAGTGTTTTGGATTCTCTTATTTTTAAAGTTTCATAATCTTTTAACGCATATTTTTGGGTTAATGCTTCACCATCAGAATTAGTTATAATTTTTTCTAATATATTATTGTCTTTATCTAATACTTCAAATTCAATTCCTTCAAGTTTAATTTCATTGTTATCATTATCAATTTTTACAACTTTTACTTGCCCTTTTTTTGCTTCATTTTCAATTGTTATAGGTGTTTCTTTGTTCCATTCTATTTTTATGTCAGTATCTTTTCCTAAGTTGTATAATTTTCCTGTTTCCTTTTCTATTAATGTATAATTTCCAATTCTGAGATTTGAAAGATTTATTTCGCCATTAGAATCGGTTGTATATGTTCCTATAATTTTATTAAATTCTTTTGAAAATAAATCGAATACAACACCACTAAGCTTTATCTTATGATTGTCTTTATCAACTTTGTAAATTTTTAAATTTCCTTTTTTGTGTTCATTTGATATATTTTTAATAGTAGTTTTATTAAAGGTAACATTAACATCAAAATTGATATCAGTTACAACATAGTTTTCAGGAACATAAATTTCTTTTAAAATATAATTACCAGGATATAATTTTAAAAATGTTGCGATACCTTTTTCATTTGTAGTAGCATTTCCAATTATTGTTCCATCTTTTTTGCTTAATTGAAATGTAACACCAGAAATTGGTTCTTTAGTATCAGTATCAGTCTTATTTATTTGAATTTTCCCTGTATTAGTAGATAAACTAAAATTCCCAATACCTGTTATATTTCCAAATGGATCAGATGTTATTGCATAATTTTGAGTTCCATCAATTCTAGTTTTGCCATAAAATACAGGGTAGTTTTTGGCACATGCTTGAAGAGAAAAGATTGCATTTATGTCCGAATTTATTGAGGTTTTAGGTATTTTTACTTTGAAATTTGAATTACCATTAAATGTAGTTGTTTCATTATTATTCATGTCAGTTATTATTGTTCCATAAGGTAGACCATTGGTAGCTGTTATAGTATAATTTTTTGTATTTATACCACAATCAGTTTTAAATTCTTGAGTGTAATAATTTTCATCTTCAATTAAATTACCAATTTTTGATATTGAAATTCCATTTGTATAAGGAGTTTGCGTTCCATTTCTTCCAATATTAACTAGATTTACAATTGCATTGGCAATTCTTTCACCTCTTTCATCAGCACCACGAAATCTTGTTTCTGGATCCCAGTCATAAAGAATACAATAAACAGCTTGTTTTGTTGCAACAAAGGCATCAAATTCATTTTCAACATTCATTTCTTCTGGAGATTTATATGGATAGGCATTTATAATTGTTCTCCATATTCGTACATCGTCTAGTAAATTAGTTAAATCAACACTATAATCACCAGTTTCTCCAACACCATGGCTTTCTCTATTTAAACAATAGGCTGGATATTCATTTCCATTTTCATTATAAGTAACATATGTGCATATAATGTAACTCCATATTCCTTTTTCTTCTTTCCAGTATTGCAAATGAAAGCCACAATCACCATTATTTTGTAGATAAGCTTCATCTCCAATATCTTTGGCTAAAACTATATTGTATATGGAAGAGATGAATAATATTAATAGCATAAGTAAAGCTATTGACTTTTTTAATACATTATTTTTCATAATTTAAAAATCCTCCTAAATTTTTTTATAAAAAAAAGACACTAAGAGTGTCTTAAATTATATAACATTCAGTCATTATGAATTCTGAATTTATATATAAATCTTCTGCATAAATTCGTATAGTTCCGAATTTATGTTGCAAAGAACTTTTTACTCGATTTTCAGTAAAAGTGAATTGATTTGTAAGTTCTTTTATTGAACTATCAACAATAATTTCATAACCATATCTTTTCATAAAATCAGATTCATTGGTTGTTATAATATTTTTGATTCTTTCTATCATTTCTTCATTTTTTATATATTTTTCTTCTTGTATTTTTGAAGTTGGCTGATTATCATTAGTTTCTTGAGTGATTTTTTCTTGTTGAGATAGATTATTAGAAATATCTAGTTCTTCTTTTTTATCTTCTTCTTTAGTAGTAAAAATAGGTTCCTCTATTTTTTTAAAATAAGGTTGTTCCTCTGTAATAGTATAATCACTTGATGAAGGGGGAGAGAGAAGAACTTCTTCTGATTTTATATTTGAAGTGTCTTTTTTGGGGCTAGTAGTATTGTAAGTCGATATATTTGTTTCACTTTCGATGATTTCATCTTCTTTTTGAGAAAGATCTTGAGAGTTAGAATCTTCATTAATTTCTGAAAAATTATTATCGATTATGTTATAAGATATATCTTCTGACTTTTTTTCTGTTTGGTTGTTATGAGTAGGCATCGAAATAGACAAATCATAAATATTATTTGCTAAATTTTTTATGTTTGATTTATTTTTCAAAGTTAAGTATTTAGAAATAAAGAAACCTCCTGCTAGTATAAAAAATATACTAAAAATTATAATTGTTTTGTAATTTTTTTTCATAACACATCATCCTTTCTAAATTAATATATTTGTAGGATAACATGTAGTATATTTTCTTGACAATGCTGAACAGAAAAAATTAAAAAATTTCCTTGGCTTGAACACAAAGTCTTAAATTTTTTTGTCCTTTTACACAAGTAATAAGTGTTAAAGTATTAGTATCAGTATTTCTTAGAGAGCTCCAATCAGTTTCGCTAATTTTTGAAATATTACTTACTTCATATTTTTTTGTTCCTAAAAAGCAAGTATAATGTATTTTATCGCCAGTAGATAATGTATGTAAATTAGCCCAATATGAATTGCTATTATGTGCTGCTAAACATACATTTCCTTCAAGATATGGTGTATTTTCAAAATGGCCAACACCTTTTGCAAGAGTTTGCATAGAAGTTCCTTCATAAATTAATCCCTCAAAATTAATTTTGTCAATTTTTATAACACCAAGTACATTTTCTCCATCAATTTGTAACATTAAATTATCAGTTGAAT